>MDTB01226930.1_pt1 | contig 23676 bp, 19 predicted proteins | sample 811161 | NCBI WGS metagenome assembly MDTB01 (sample SAMN05326650, study PRJNA326480) | marine metagenome | isolation source: seawater | place: Mediterranean Sea | collected 2009
ATTATTTTTTGGTTGGGAAGGAGTTGGTTTATGTTCTTATTTTTTAATTGGATTTTGGTTTAAAAAAGAATCTGCTAATGCTGCGGCCATTAAAGCTTTTTTAGTAAATAGAGTAGGTGATTTTGGTCTTGCTTTAGGAATTTTTTTAATTTTTTATTTATTTGGCACTGTAAATTATATTGATGTATTTCAGCAAACACCACAACTTTTAAATCATGAAATATTGTTTCTTGGAATTAGGATCAATTCAATTGATTTAATATGCATACTTTTATTCATAGGTGCCATGGGTAAATCAGCACAAATATTTTTACATACTTGGCTTCCTGACGCTATGGAAGGTCCAACTCCAGTTTCTGCTTTAATTCATGCTGCAACAATGGTAACTGCAGGTGTATTTTTAGTTGTCCGATGTTCACCAATTTTCGAATATTCTCAATTAACATTAAATCTAATTATTATTATCGGTACAAGTACTGCTTTTTTTGCTGCGACTGTTGCTTTAGTTCAAAATGATATAAAAAAGATTATTGCTTATTCTACTTGTAGCCAGCTAGGATATATGTTTTTTGCTGTAGGTGTAGGCGCTTACAATGTGGCGATGTTTCATTTATTTACTCATGCTTTTTTTAAAGCTTTATTATTTTTAGGAGCTGGATCTGTAATCCATTCATTCAATGATCAACAAGATATTAATAAAATGGGAGGAGTATGGAATAAATTACCATATACTTGGGTTTTAATGGTTATTGGTACTCTAGCTTTAACAGGATTCCCTTTTTTATCCGGTTTTTATTCAAAAGATGCAATTATTGAGTATGCATACTTGCATGCTAGTGGGTTAGGATATTATGCAGCAGGAGTAGGAATTCTTACTGCCATGTTAACTGCAATTTATTCTTGGAGATTAATTTTCAAAACTTTTCATGGCTCATATAATAATAAAGATTTAAATATAGATAAAATTCATGAATCTCCACTTGTTATGCTCTTACCATTGGTAATGCTTGCTGCAGGTTCATTATTTTCAGGTTTTTTATTTAAAGATATGTTTATTGAAATCAATTTAACTCAAAAATTCTGGGGAGAGTCTATTAAATTTTTAACACCTCTAAGCACAGATCATCCACCAATGTGGTTTATTTTGGCGACACCAGTAATAGTTACTTTAGCTATACCATTTTCATATTATTTGTTTATAAAAAATAAAGAAATCTCGAATAATTTAATAGATTTAAACAGACCATTATATAATTTTTTAGTTAGAAAATGGTACTTTGATGAATTGTATGATTTTATTTTTATTAAAACTTCAAAAAAAATTGGTTTATTCTTTTGGAAAATAATTGATATTAAGTTTATTGATAGATTTGGTCCTGATGGAATTTCAAATTTAATTAAATATTTTTCATTAAAAGCATCAAAATTTCAAAGTGGTTTTATATATCAATATGCATTTATGATGTTATTAGGATTTTCAATTATTTTAACTTTTTTAATCTTATACTAATGAACTTTCCAATTTTAACTTCTATAATATTACTGCCATCTTTAGGGGCACTTTTTTTATTATTTCTTAAAAATGATTTTTCTAATAATTATAAAAGTAGTAAATATATTTCAATTTTTGTTACTTTTTTAAATTTTTTAATTTCTTTATATATTTGGTATTTATTTGATGCATCAAATCCAGATTTTCAATTTGTTGAAGAAAGAGAATGGTTAAAGGGTTTTGTTAATTATAAAATTGGAATAGATGGAATTTCAATTTTATTTATTTTACTTACTACATTTATCACACCACTATGCATAATTTCAGTTATTAACACCACAAAAGAAAGACTTAAAGAATTCCTAATAGCAATTCTTATTATGGAAAGTTTAATGATTGGTGTTTTTTGTTCACTTGATTTAGTAATTTTTTACTTATTCTTTGAGGGTGGATTAATTCCAATGTTTTTAATAATTGGTATTTGGGGAGGTGCAAGAAGAGTATATTCTGCATTTAAATTTTTTTTATTTACATTGTTCGGTTCAATTTTAATGCTAGTTGCAATAATTTCTATTTATTGGCTAAATGGTACTACAGATATTGTAAAATTATATGAGTTAGGTATTGATAGTAAATATCAAAATTTATTATGGTTAGCTTTTTTTAGCTCTTTTGCTGTCAAGACTCCTATGTGGCCAGTTCATACTTGGTTACCTGATGCTCATGTTGAGGCTCCAACTGCAGGCTCAGTTCTTTTAGCAGCTATTTTACTTAAGATGGCTGGTTATGGATTTATAAGGTTTTCTATAGGGTTATTTCCTTTAGCATCAGATTTTTTTACACCTCTAATTTATATTTTAAGTTTAATAGCGATTATTTACACTTCACTTGTAGCATTAATGCAGGAAGATATGAAAAAACTAATTGCATATTCTTCTGTAGCACATATGGGTTTTGTTACTTTAGGAATTTTTACCAACACTACACATGGACTTGAAGGAAGTATTATTCAAATGATTAGTCATGGATTAGTTTCTGCAGCTTTATTTTTTTGTGTAGGTGTAGTTTATGATCGAGTACATTCTAGAATTATTAATACATATGGAGGTTTAGTCTCCATGATGCCAAAATATGCTGTATTATTTATGATTTTTACTTTAGCAGCTGTTGGTCTACCTGGAACAAGTGGTTTTGTAGGAGAGTTTTTAATTTTATTAGGTACTTTTCATGATAATTTTTTAGTCGCAACTATAGCAAGCATTGGTATCATTCTTTCTGCAGCCTATATGCTTTGGTTATATAAAAGAGTTATTTTTGGTAAATTAGTTAATAAAGAATTATTAAAAATAAAAGATTTAAAAAATTTTGAATTGATAATATTAATATTTTTAGCAATACCAACTTTATTATTTGGTTTTTATCCTGAACCTTTATTTAATACTATAGAATCATCAATAAAGAGTTTATTGGAAATGTATAATTATAATTTAAGCCTTAATATTAATAATTAATATGATGAACAATCTAAACTTTGTATATCCAGAAATTTTTATTTCAATTTCAATAATGTTTTTACTTATATTAGGTGTTTTTAAAAAAAATAGTTCTAATTTAATTTATAATTTATCAATCATTACATTAATTGGAACACTTGTGCTTACTTTTAATTATCCAATAAATACAGATAATACTCTTTTTAACGAAAGCTATAAAATTGATTATCTTTCAACTTTTATGAAAATTTTAGTTTTTATTGGTGGTATCTTTACTTTGATCGTTTCATTTAAATATTTGAAAATATTTAAGATTTTACAAATTGAATATTCAATCTTAATTTTAACTTCAATTTTAGGCATGATGGTGATGATAAGTTCAAATGATTTAATTGTATTTTATATTGGACTTGAATTACAATCATTATCTTTATATGTACTTGCTTCTTTTAATAGAGATCAATTAAAATCTTCAGAAGCAGGATTAAAATATTTTGTATTAAGTGCTTTATCATCAGGTTTGTTGTTGTATGGATGTTCATTAATCTATGGATTTTCAGGTACTACAAATTTTGATTTGATTTCAGATTCATTTGATAAAGCAGAATATGGTTTAACTTTTGGATTAGTTTTTATACTTGTGGGGTTAGCTTTTAAAATTTCAGCTGTACCATTTCACATGTGGGCCCCAGACGTTTATGAAGGTTCTCCAACATCAGTAACTTTATTTTTTTCTATAGTTCCTAAACTAGCGGCTTTAACAGTTTTTATAAGATTTTTATATGTTCCTTTTATTGATATGATTGAACAATGGCAAATGATTATAATTTTTCTCTCAATTGCTTCTATGGTTTTTGGAGCAATAGCAGCAATTGGACAAACTAATTTAAAAAGATTAGTTGCTTATAGCTCAATAGGACATATGGGTTATGCACTAGCTGGCTTATCTACGGGAACAAACCAAGGAATCCAATCTTCAATAGTTTATATATCAATTTATTTAGTAATGAATTTGGGTTTATTTAGCTGTTTGTTCATGCTCAAAAGAAACGATAAATATTATGAAAATATTGAGGATTTATCTGGTTTATCAAAAAATCATCCACTTTTATCATTATCTTTTTTAATAATATTATTTTCTCTGGCAGGAATACCACCACTAGCAGGTTTTTTTGCAAAGTTTTATATTTTTAAAATTGTAATAGAACAATCTATGTATTTTTTAGCTATAGTAGGACTATTGGCAACTGTCATTTCTACATTTTATTATTTAAGAATAATTAAGATAATTTATTTTGATAAAGAAAAAGAAAAATATGATTTAGATTATAGTATTGGCTTAAAAATATCATTAGTATTATCAACATTATTAGTTGCTTTATATTTCGTTGCACCAAGTAAATTATTAGAAATCATTTCTAATATTGTGATTATTTAATGAAACTTAAAATATTTAATTTTAAAAGAGTAAATAGCACAAATGATGTGGCAATAAGAATGATAAAGAACTCTAAGAGTAAATTGGGCATGATTGTTTCAGAAACTCAAAAAAAAGGTAGAGGAAATCATGGAAAAAAATGGATTTCTTGTAAAGGAAATTTGTTTGTATCAATTTTTTTTTGTATAGATAGAATTAACTTATCGATTAAACAACTCACAAAAATTAATTGTTTTTTAATTAAACGTTTAATCTCTATTTATTATAAAAATTATATATCTATAAAATATCCTAATGATTTGCTTATAAACAAAAAAAAGGTAAGTGGAATATTACAAGAAACTTTGAAAAAAAAGAATTCTACTTATATTATAGTTGGAATAGGTATAAATTTAGTAAAAAGTCCAAAAATTCGTAATTATAAGACAACTAATCTTGCCGATATAACAAAAATTAAAATTAATAAAAAAAGAATTATTTATGATTTAAAATCTATATATGAAAATTTTATTCCACTATTTTTTAAAAAAAATGTTAAAAGTATAATTAGTATATGATATGATTATTATTGGAGATATAGGTAACACAGTAACTAAAATTTGTTTTGTAAATTCAAAATTTAAAATTATTAAAAGATATAATTTTGATACAAAACATATAAATAATTCTTTATTAAAAAAATTGATAAAAACAAAGTTTTCAAAAAGTGTGAATAAGGCTATTTTTTGTAGTGTTGTTCCTAAATCATTTAAATTAGTAAGAAAATTTTTAATAAGATTTCTAAAAATCAAAGTTTATGAACTAAAAGATCTTAAATTAAACTCTTTATTAAAGATTAAAGTAAATAAAACACAAATTGGATCTGATCGTATTTCAAATGCATTAAGTGTTGTAAATAACAAGGATAATTTTATAATTTTAGATTTTGGCACCGCAACTACATTTGATGTGTTGATAAAAAATGTTTATTATGGAGGAGTAATTGCACCTGGCGTTCAGCTTTCTTTAAATACATTAATAAAGAATGCAACTTTAATACCTAATCTCAATTTTAAAAAAGTTAGCAAAGTTGTTGGATCCAATACAATTAGTGCTGTTCAATCAGGTTTTTTTTGGGGCTACAATGGGTTAATTATGAATATTATAAATTTAATAAAAAAAGAGACTGGTAAAACTTATAAAATAATAACTACTGGTGGTTTTTCACATTTATTTAAAAACTCAATAGATAAAAAAATTATAATAGATAAGGATATTACAATTAAAGGCCTTATAAAGGCTTGTAATTTAATTAATTAATTATGAAAGAAGAACTTTTATTTTGTCCATTAGGAGGATCTGGTGAAATCGGAATGAATATGAATCTTTTTGCGTATGGAAAGCCTAATTTTCATAAATGGATCATGGTTGATATAGGTGTAACCTTTGCAGATGATACTTTGCCAGGTATAGATTTGATTTATCCAGACCCTGGTTTTATTGTTGAAAAAAAAAATGATTTATTGGGAATTATTTTAACTCATGCACACGAAGATCATATAGGAGCAATTGCACATTTATGGCCAAAGTTAAAATGTAAGATTTACGCAACACCTTTTACTGCTCTTTTAATTAAAGAAAAATTTAAAGAAAAACATATTGATATTACGAAAGATTTAGTCACTGTAGATTTAAATGGAACAGTCAAATTAGATCCTTTTGTTATTGAATATATAACCCTTACTCATTCTATTTTAGAACCTAACGGTCTAAGAATTAAAACTCCAGCTGGAGTCGTGCTACATACAGGAGATTGGAAAGTTGATCCAAATCCTCTTATAGGAGGAAAAATTAATTCTGACAGATTAAAAGAAATAGGTAAAGAAGGAGTTTTAGCGATGATATGTGACTCAACAAATGTTTTCAGTATAGGAAGATCAGGATCTGAATTAGATGTTAGAAAAAGCATGTTAAATATAATGAATAGACTTAAAAAAAGAATTATAATTACATCATTTGCTTCAAATGTAGCAAGAATGGAAACTGCTTTTTATTGTGCACAAAAAGTAGGAAGACAAATTTCTTTAGTTGGAAGATCTATGCATAGAATTTTTAAAGCAGCAAGACAATGTGGTTATTTAAAAGATGTTATTAAACCGATTGACTCACGTGATGCAAAAAATATATCAAAAAATAAAATTGTTTATTTATGCACAGGAAGTCAAGGTGAACCAATGGGAGCTATGATGAGAATTTCTAAGCACATTCATCCAGATGTATTTATTGAAAAAGATGATGCGGTAATTTTCTCATCCAAAATTATACCTGGTAATGAAAAAAAACTTTATAATTTACATAATCAGTTAGTAAAAGAAGGAATTGAAGTTATTTCGGAAGAAAATGAATTTGTGCACGTCTCAGGACATCCTAATCGAGAAGACTTAAAGGACATGTATAACTGGGTAAAACCTAAGTGTGTAATTCCTGTTCATGGTGAACATAGACATATGATTGAACATATAAATTTTGCTAAAGAAATGCAGGTTAAATATCCTGTTCAAGTAGAAAATGGAGATATAGTAAAATTATATCCTGGCAGCAAACCTGAAGTTTATGATAAAGCTCCTAGTGGAAGACTTTATCTTGATGGAAATATAAGTGTTGAAGAAGATTCACAATCAATCAAAGATAGAAAAAACTTAAGCAGTAATGGCTATATGGAAGCCACAATTATTATTAATTCGAAAGGCAATATATATAAGGAGCCAATAGTTACATTTAGAGGTCTACCAATAGAAGATATTGAAGAATTTATGTATGGGCTTGAGGATCAAATTAGCAATACAACAAAAAAATTCGCACTTAATAGCAAAAAACAAGAACATAACTTAATTGATGCTCTTAAAATCGTTTGTAGAAAATATTCAAAAGAAAAAATAGGAAAAAAACCTTTTACAAATATAAATATAGTGAGAATTTAATTGAATATTTTAATTTAAGAATCATAATACTAATAATGTATTTATCTAAAGCATTTATACCAATCCTTAAAAACAATCCTTCAGAAGCTAAAATTAAATCTCATCAATTAATGTTGAGAATTGGGATGATCAAACAATCGTCAACTGGAATTTATTCTTGGTTACCTCTAGGTTTTAAAGTTATGAAAAAAATTGAAAAAATTGTAAGAGATGAACAAAATAACATTGGAGCTCAAGAAATTTTAATGCCAACAATTCAATCAAGTGAAATTTGGAAAGAGAGTGGTCGTTATGATGATTATGGAGATGAAATGTTAAGAATTAAAGATAGACAGAATAGGGAAATGCTTTACGGGCCAACAAATGAAGAATTAATAACAGACATATTTAGATCAAGTATTAAATCATATAAATCACTACCTCAACTTTTATATCACATCCAATGGAAATTTAGAGATGAGCTAAGACCTAGATTTGGAATTATGAGGTGTCGAGAATTTTATATGAAAGACGCATACTCATTTGATATTAATGATGAAGAGGCTTTTTTTTCATATAATAAATTTTTTTTGTCTTATCTTAGAACTTTTAAGAAATTAAATTTAACGGCAATTCCAATGGCTGCTGATACAGGACCAATCGGTGGTAATTTATCACATGAATTTGTAATTTTAGCTGATACAGGAGAAAGTAAAATTTTTACTGATAAAAGAATTTTTAATTTGGATAGTGAAGGACCTGAAATTACAAAAGAATCATTAGAAGATCTAAGAAAAAAATATGAACAGTATTACGCTGTGACAGATGAAAAATTTAATAAGAATGAATTTGAAAAGGAAGTTTTGCCAGAAAATAGATTAATCACAAAAGGTATAGAAGTTGGTCATATATTTTATTTTGGAGATAAATATTCAAAACCTTTAAATGCCTCAGTGGACCTTTCAGGTGGAAAAAAAGATTTTGTTAAAATGGGATCATATGGAATAGGTGTTTCAAGATTAGTTGGAGCAATAATAGAGGCAAAATATAATGAGAAAGATGAAATAATGAAATGGCCATTAGTAGTTGCTCCTTACGAAGTTGCAGTAATACCAGTCATTAGCAAAAATGATTCAAAAAATTTGGAAAAAGCAATTAATGTTTATGATTATTTAAAAAAACAAAATATTGACGTTATTATTGATGATACTGATGAAAATCTTTCATCTAAACTTAAAAAGGTTAATTTAATTGGAGTTCCATATCAGATAATATTAGGAAAAAAATCTGAAGGAGATTTGCTTGAATTTAAAGAAACAGGTAACGAAACAACTAGTTTATCAATTGAAAAAATAGCAAAATTTTTACACCAACAAAAAGAACAAATTTGATTTCAACTTTAGAAAAAGAAATTGCATTTAGGTATTTGAAGACCAAAAAAAAAGATGGTTTTCTAAATGTTATTTCAATTTTTTCCTTCATTGGAATAAGCCTCGGAGTAGCAGTTTTAATAATAGTAATGTCTGTAATGAATGGATTTAGATCTGAGTTAATTAATAAAATTGTAGGCTTTAATTCACACATAACCATTCAGCCTTATGATATTTCAATAGATAAAAGTAAACTAAATAATAAAGATTTGAAATCAATTTCAAATAAGATGATTTTTTCTAGTAAAGGTGAAGCAATGATAATTCATAAAGATTATACGAAAGGTATTCTTTTACGAGGTTATTCTAGAAAAGATTTTATGAAATTAGATTTAGCTAATAACGATAATTTTATTAGCAAAACTAATAATTTAATAGAAAACAATATTTCAGTAGGAAAAGATTTGAGCGATAGTTTGAATCTAAAAATTGGAAGTAAGATTATGATAATGTCGTCTTCAGGAGTTCAAACTATTATTGGCAATTTACCCAAACAAAAAACCTTTATTGTTAATTCAATTTTTGATAGTGGACTTTCTGATTTTGACCAAAATATTGCATTTATAAATATTGATACTCTAGACGAATTTTTTGACTTGAATGAAAAAGATAGAAATTTAGAAATATATTTAAAAAACCCAACTAAAATTAAAAAGATTAAAACTAGAATTGAGGAAATCTTTGATAATGAATTTGTATTTACTTGGGCAGATTTAAATAAAGCTCTTTTTTCAGCTTTAAAGGTTGAAAGAAATGTAATGTTTATAATTCTTTCGCTGATTATTATTGTAGCTGCATTCAATATTATTTCAGGTTTAACTATTTTTGTAAAAAATAAAACTAGAGAAATAGCTATTTTAAAATCAATCGGAGTTTTAAACAAATCAATAGCAAAAATTTTCTTTTTAGTTGGTATAATTATAGGTACCTCTGCAACATTATTTGGAATTTTTTTAGGTGTTTTATTTTCTATAAATATAGAAAAATTGAGATTTTTTTTAAGTGAAATTTTTAATATAAGTTTATTTCCTGAAGAGATCTATTTTTTAAGTAAAATGCCATCAGAAATTAATTTAAATTCAATTATATTAATTTCTCTGTCTTCAATTTTAATAACTATTATAGTCTCAATTGTCCCTGCTTTAAAAGCGTCAAAATTAGATCCTATTAAATCAATCAAATATGAATAGTATAATTTCACTTAATAAAATTTCAAAAATTTTTAAAATAAATAAAAATATAAAAGTTTTAAATAAAATAAATTTTAGATTTCAAAAAGGTAAAATTTATTCTTTGATGGGTCCCTCTGGCTCCGGAAAATCTACTTTATTAAATATTCTATCTTTGATTGATAAACCCACGCAAGGAAAAATAAAATTACAAAATAATGAAATAGATTTTCTGAACTCTGACGTTAATGACTATATTAGATCAAAGAACATTGGAATTATTTATCAGGAAAAAAATTTACTCTCAGATTTTACAGCATTAGAAAATGTTTATTTAGCTTGTTTAGCTTTAAATAATGATAAACAAGATGCAGTTTTAAAAGCAAAAAAAATTCTAAGTAAAATGGGCTTATCAAATCGCATGTATCATTATCCTTCAGAGTTATCAGGAGGTGAAATGCAAAGAGTTGCTATTGCAAGAGCTTTAATTAATAAGCCAAAAATTATATTAGCAGATGAACCTACTGGTAGTCTTGATCAAAAATCAGCAAAACAAGTTTTTAAAATTTTATATAAACTTAAAAATGCTGAACGAGTAATTATATATGCAACTCATAATAGAGTATTTGCCAATATGGCTGATTGTAAATTGGAAATGATTAATGGTAATATAAGATCTATCAATGCAAGATCTAAAAAATCAAAAATTTAATCATTTCAAAATACACACTCAATATTCTATATGTGAAGGCGCTCTTAAAATAGAAAATTTAAAAGATTTTTGTAAGGAAAATAAGCTACAAAGTATAGGTATATCTGATACTTCAAATTTGTGTGGTGCTTTAGAATTTGCAGAAAATATCTCTAAAGTTGGAACAAAACCAATTATTGGAACTCAGATTAATTTTAAATTTGGAGAAACTGTCGGACTTTTGCCTTTAATAGCAGCTAATGAAAATGGATATAAAAGAATTATTGAATTATCTTCTAAATCTTATTTAGATAGTATAAATGACTTAGATCCAAATATAAATATTGAAGAATTATATATTAAAACAGACGGGATAATATTACTATCAGGTACAATTAATGGATTATTTGGAAAATTATTTTTAAAAAATAAATTTGATGAGATAAATAATATTTACAAAAATTTATTGTCATCATTTGATGATAGATTTTACTTAGAAATTCAAAGACATAATGATGAAAATGAGTTAATTTTTGAAAAATTTAATTTAAAAAACTCATCTGAAATTAAAATACCTATTATAGCTACAAATGAAGTCTTTTATCTAGAAAAAGATATGTATGAAGCTCATGACGCTTTAACTTGCATAGGAACTAAAACATATATTAATGAAAAAAATCGTATTAAGTATAGTGATCATCATTATCTAAAATCTCATAAAGATATGATTGATTTGTTTTCTGATTTACCGGAAGCATTAGAAAATAATTTTAATTTACCTTATAGGTGCAATTTTAGACCAAAATTTTCTAAGCCTTTGCTTCCTGATATAAGTTCAGAAAAAGGAGGTAATGCTGAAGAGTTATTAATTAAAGACTCAGAAGAGGGTTTAAAAATTAAACTTAAAAAAATTCTAGAGTTAAATGATAATAATTTATTAACCAACAAAGAATATATTTTGTACAAAGATAGATTAGATCATGAGTTAAAGATCATTATTAACATGAAATATGCGAGTTATTTTTTAATTGTGTCAGATTACATAAAATGGGCAAAACAAAACGATATACCTGTCGGTCCAGGCAGAGGATCGGGAGCAGGATCACTAGTGGCATGGTGTTTATCTATAACTGATTTAGATCCTATTAAATTTAATTTGATTTTTGAAAGATTTTTAAATCCTGATCGTATTTCTATGCCTGATTTTGATATAGATTTTTGTGAAGAAAAAAGAGATTTAGTATTTGAATATTTAAGTTCAAAATATAAAGAAAGTGTAGCTCATATTATTACATTTGGTAAATTAAAAGCTAGGATGGTTATTAGAGATGTAGGAAGAGTTCTTGGTTTACCTTATGGCTTTGTTGACAGTATCTCAAAAATGATTCCTTTTGATCCATCAAGACCTCAGAGCTTGACTGAATGCATTAATAGTGAACCTAGATTAAAAAAATTAATAGACGAAGATCCTAGAGTTAAAAAATTAACAGATCTTTCATTAAAGTTAGAAGGATTAAATAGAAATGTAGCCACTCATGCAGCTGGTGTAGTTATAGCAGATAAAAAACTAACTGAGACAGTGCCACTTTATAAGGATAATTCATCTAATCTTTTATTACCCTCAACACAATTTGATATGTATTCAGCAGAAAATGCAGGATTAATAAAATTTGATTTTTTAGGTTTAAAGACATTAACAGTAATAAATAAAACAGAAAAATTAATTAATGAAAAAAATAAAAATTTTAAAATAGAAAATATAAAATTTGATGATCAATTAGTCTTTGAATTACTTTCAACTGGTAACACGGTTGGTTTATTTCAAATAGAAAGTGCTGGAATGCGTGAAGCATTGATTCAAATGAAGCCTAATCATATTGAAGATATTATCGCGTTAGTCGCGCTTTATAGACCAGGACCTATGAGCAATATATCAATTTATAACGATTGCAAACATGGAAGACAAAAACCTGATTATTTACATCCATTATTAGAAGAAATTTTAAAACCAACATATGGAGTAATAATCTATCAGGAACAAGTTATGCAAATTGCACAAAAATTATCAGGATTTACAGCTGGTGAAGCCGATATTTTAAGAAGAGCAATGGGTAAAAAAAAAAGAGCTGAATTAGAAAAACAAAAACAAAGATTTATTGATGGAGCAATTAAAAACAAAATTAGCAAAGAGGTAGCAGCAAGTATTTTTTTAAAAATAGAACCATTTGCTGAATATGGTTTTAATAAAAGCCATGCTGCAGCATATGCAATAATATCTTATCAAACTGCTTTTTTAAAAAAATATTATCCAAATGAATTTTTTTCTGCATCAATGACTATGGATATCTCTAATCAAAATAAATTAAGTGAATTTTATGAAGAGCTTAAAAGATTAAATATTAAGATTAATAGACCAGATATAAACAAATGTTTTGCTGATTTTAAATCAGAAGATAATAATTTTTTTTATGCATTAGGTGCAATAAAAAGTGTTGGATATGAGGCAATTTCAAATATTGTAGATGAAAGAATTAAAAATGGTAAATTTAATTCAATTAATGATTTTATAAATAGAGTAAATCCAAAAGATATTAATAAACTTCAGTTGGAGGGCCTGGTAAAAGCCGGTGCTTTTGATAATTTAAACAATAATAGACAATCTCTATATAATTCAATACCCAATTTTATCCTAAAATCTAAAAATATTTTTGAAAATAAAATTGCAAATCAAATTGATTTATTTGAAGAAGAAGAGATAAAAGATGATGATTTTATTAACCCATCTAAAGATTGGAATTTTGATGAAAGACTTTCAAAAGAATTTGAAGCATTAGGTTTTTTTATTTCAGATCATCCGCTTAATCAATTCAAAGAAATTTTTGAAAATAATGAGATTATTGACTATATTGAATTTAACTCGAATGAAGAAATAAAAGAATCAAATATAGCTGCTACTCTTTTAAAGGTTCAAGAAAGAAAAACATCAAGAGGTAATTCTTATGCAATATTAAAACTTACCGATTTAAAAAGTGTTTTTGAAATTTTTATTTTTTCAGATATATTAGAATTAAATAGAAAAATTTTAATAGAAGGAAATTCTTTAATTATTTCTTTGTTTAAAAATATCAATGAACAAGAAAATCGTTTTAAAAAAATTAATGTAAAAAAAATAGCTTCATTAAAGGATTTATACAATAAACCTATTGGTGAAATTCAATTTAATATAACAAATCTTAATCAGATTGAGATAATTTCAAATTTAATAAAAAAAGAAGGTCCTACTGAAGTGAAAATCAAAATTAATGATAATAATTCTAAATTACTTTTTAAATTAAAGAATAAAAGGTCTATTGATAAAAAATCAATAAATATCTTAAAAAATCACCATATTTCAACAATTATTAACTAAAATTTACTTGTTTCTTCTAAAAATAATTTGTAAATAATCCATAAATTAACACGCACACAGTATGTGGTTTTAAACCTCCGGTCCTTTTGTGGCAGTTACTGTGGTGGCATAACCGGGAATAAATATGAAAATACCAAACGTAACAATACAACAATTATTAGAAGCAGGCGTTCACTTAGGTCATAAAACGCTTAGATGGAATCCAAAAATGAAAAAATACATTTTTGGCAAAAGAGACTCAATTCACATCATTGATTTAACTCAAACTTTAGAACTTACAAATGTTGCTTTAGAAAAAGTATACAGCACAATTATAAACAATGGTAAAATTTTATTTGTTTCAACAAAAAAACAAGCTTCTGAAGCAATAGCTCAAGTCGCTAAAGATACTGACCAGTATTTTGTTAATTATAGATGGCTTGGCGGCATGTTAACAAATTGGGGAACTATTTCGGGATCAATAAAAAAATTAAAAAAGATTGAATTAGATTTAGTTTCAGAAAATAGGGGATTTACTAAAAAAGAACTTTTAAAGATGAGTGTACAAAGAGACAAATTACAAAGATCGCTAGGAGGTATTGTAGAAATGAAAAAAATACCTGAATTAGTCTTTATAATTGATACGAACTATGAATCTTTAGCAATTAAAGAGTCTATTAAATTAAATATTCCAATTATAGCAATTTTAGACACAAATTCAGATCCGGAAGGAATTAAATATCCAATACCAGGAAATGATGATGCTAGAAGATCTATCGATTTATATTGTTCACTAATAAAAGAAACTATTGAAAATGCGAAGAAGGATGCACCAAAAGTTGTTGAGGAAAAGATAAATTTAGAAGAAAAAAATAAATCAGAAAAACCTAAAACTTTACAAGAAATTGATAGAGAAAAATTAGATAAGAAATTTGCTAAAAAAGAAAATAAAAAAACAAATTGAAATGAGTGAAATAGAAAAAATAAAACAACTAAGAAAATTATCAGGTGCTGGTTTTAAAGATTGTAATGCAGCTATAAATGAAGCCGCAGGAGATATTGAAAAAGCTATTGAAATACTTCGCGTTAAAGGAATTTCAAAAGCGTCAAAAAAAATGTCTCGTGTTGCAAAAGAAGGAGTAGTTGCAGTAAGTGGTGATGAAAATAAAACTTCAGTAATAGAACTTAATTGTGAAACAGATTTTGTAGCAAAAAATGAAGATTTTATTAATTTTGCTAAGGAATTAAGCGAATTAAATAATGAAAGTAATTCTGAATTAATAAAATTAAATAAATGTAAAATGAAAAATGATAAATCTGTGGAAGAAAGTTTAGTTTCTCTAATTGCAAAAATGGGTGAAAAAATAACAATAGGTCGAGTTAAAACTTTAAAAAATGACGGTGCAAAAAACTTTAATTATTTACATACAGTGGTTAAAGATAATTTGTCAAAACTTGCAGTTATAGTTGCTTTAGAAACAAAAGAAAATTCTAAAAATATTCAGTCTTTTGGAAAACAATTAGCCATGCATGTTGCAGCTTCTAATCCCATAGCCTTAGATAGTAATAAAATAGATAAAGAAATCCTTGATAAAGAACAAAGTTTAATTACTGAAGAATTAAAAAACTCGGGCAAACCAGATGAAATTGCAAAAAAGATAAGTTTAGGAAAAATGAATAAATTTAAAGAAGAAAATAGCTTACTTACTCAACCTTGGGTAATGGAGCCTAAAAAAAAAGTGCAAGATATAATAAAAGAGCTTAGTATTAGCGATCTAAAAATTAAAGATTTTTACAGGTTAAAAATCGGTGAATAAATGTTTAAAGAAGAAAATTATAGTGAAAAAATGGGTAAGACCCTTGAAGTTTTTATAAAAGAACTTTCATCTTTAAGAACAGGTAGGGCCAGTTCTAGTATGTTAGATTTGATTAAAGTTGAAGTATACGGTCAACAAATGCCAATTAATCAATTAGCAAGTGTTACAACTCCTGACCCTAGAACAATTAATATTCAAGTATGGGATCTTAACAATGTAAGTGCAATAGATTCTACAATTAAAAAATCAGAATTAGGTCTCAACCCACAAATTGATGGTCAATTAATTAGGCTACCTGTTCCAGACTTAAGTGAAGAAAGAAGATCAGAAATGAAAAAAATTATTAAATCAATGGGAGAAAAATGCAAAATATCAATAAGAAATATACGGAGAGAAGCCAACGATGATCTTAAAGCTTTATTAAAAAAAAAAGAATTAAGTGAAGATGATGAAAAAAAATTTGAAAAAATCATACAAAATTTTACTGATACACATATTAAAAAAGTAGATGAAAAAGTAATTAGCAAAGAAAAAGAAATAATGACAATATGAGCCCAATAAAACATGTGGCCATTATAATGGACGGCAATGGTCGCTGGGGACTAAAAAAAAGAAAATCAAGAAATTTTGGACATAGAGCAGGTTTATCAACTGTAGAAAAAATATTAGAAGTGACAATTAAAAAAAAGATTAAATATTTAACACTTTTTGCATTTTCTACTGAAAACTGGAAAAGACCTAAAAAAGAAATAATTTTTTTATTTAATTTATTAGAAGAATTCTTAATTAATAAAATTGATAATTTAAAAAAAAATAATATTAAATTAAAGATTATTGGAAATAAGAAAGTTTTTCCAAAAAAACTCATTAAAATATTAGATAAATCAGAAAATATGACAAGAATGAATAAAAAATTACAAATTAACCTTGCTTTAAATTATGGCTCAAAAGATGAACTAATTAATGCTTTTAAAAAAATTCACAAAAAAAAATTAATAATCAATAAAAAAAATATTGATAAAAATCTTTATACTTCAGATTGTCCAAATCCAGACATATTGATAAGAACTGGTGATACCAAAAGATTAAGTAATTTTTTATTATGGCAAATCGCTTATGCTGAGATTTTTTTTGTCAATAAACTTTGGCCAGATTTTACTAAAAATAATTACACTTTAATTTTAAATAAATTTCTAAAAATTAAAAGAAATTTTGGATCAATATAATGACAAAGGAACTTAAAAATAGAGTCTTAACTTCATTTTTCTTAATTATATTACTATTTCTCATATTTGAGTATTCTTATATATTAATTTCATCTTTAATAATTATTTCCATGATTTCTTGGATAGAATTTTATGGTTTAATTGTCAGAATATTTAAAAAAAAATCTTTTAATTCAATTATTATTATATTTTTTTTCAGTGCCTTAGGTTTAATTTACTTAGTTTTTTTTTCATATTTAGTATTTAATGGGATAAACAAAATAGATTTTAAAATAAATATGATCTATCTATTGTCTATTTGCGTTAGTTCAGATATTGGCGGTTTATTGTTTGGCAGGATTTTTGAAGGAAAAAAACTTACTAAAATTAGTCCTAATAAAACTATAGCAGGCACTCTTGGATCATTCTTTCTGTCATTGATTATGGTACCTTATTTTTATTTTTTCTATTTAAATTCTTTTAATCCATACCATTTAATAATAATTACAATAATTGTATCTTTAACTTGTCAATTAGGAGACTTGTTTTTTTCATATTTAAAACGAGTTGCAAAAGTAAAAGATACAGGCGATTTATTACCTGGTCATGGAGGTATATTAGATAGAATAGATGGAATTATTTTTGCCATACCTTTAGGAATGGTGATTTGGAAATTTTTATAATTTATTAAATGAAAAAAAAAATTGTCATACTTGGTTCAACAGGTTCTATTGGTAAAGCTACTTTAAACATACTTAAAAGAGATAAGAAAAAATTTAATTTTATTTTATTATCTGCTAAAAAAAATATAAAAACTTTAATAAATCAATCAAAAGTATTTAACGTTAAAAATTTAATAATCACAGACCCAAATTCATATTCAATAGCTAAAAAGATCTTATCTAAGAAAAAAATTAATGTATTTAATGATTATGAAAGTTTTAATAAAAGAAATAAATATAAGATAGATTATACTATGTCTGCAATAATTGGACTAGATGGTTTAAAGCCCACATTAGATGCAATTAAATATAGTAAAAAAATAGCAATAGCAAATAAAGAGTCATTAATTTGTGCATGGGATTTAATTAAAAAAAGTCTAAAAAAAAATAAAACTGATTTTATTCCAGTAGACTCAGAACATTTTTCTATATGGTCACTCATAAATGAATTTAGAGATAATCATATCGAAAAACTAATTATTACTGCTTCAGGAGGGCCATTTTTAAAAAGACCACTTAACAATTTTAAAAACATAAAATTAAATGCTGCTTTAAATCATCCAAGTTGGAAAATGGGAAAAAAAATTTCTGTAGATTCTGCCACTATGATGAATAAAGTTTTTGAGGTTATTGAAGCACAAAGAATTTTTGATATTGATCTAAAAAAAATAGAAATATTCATACATCCTAAATCATATGTTCATTCCATAATTAAATTTAACAATGGTTTAATTAAGATATTAATACATGATACTAATATGAAAATACCAATTTTTAATACAATTTATGATCAAACAGATAATAAAAAAATTAAAACCAAAGATATTAATTTTTTATCTCTTAACAATTTAGATCTAAAAAAAATTAATAAAAAACGATATCCAGTCATAAATCTACTAAAAGATATAAATAATAAATCATCATTATTTGAAACTGTATTGGTTAGTATAAATGATGAATTGGTAAATCTATTTTTAGAAAAAAAGATTCAATTTATTGATATTTCTAAAAATATAATCAAACTTTCTAAACTAAAGGTATTTAACAAATATAAAAATGTTAAACCGAGCAATTTTAAAGAAATTGCAAAACTTAATAATTTTGTTAAATTGAAAGTAAGGTCGATGTATATATGAGAACAAAGCTATATAAATTATTATTGAATTTAATCTTTATTATTTTTATTTTTTCCCCTGGCTATTCAGAAAAATTAAAAAATGTAGATATTAAAGGTAATTTAAGAATATCAGAAGAAGCAATTATTATGTTTGGTAATATAAACATTGATGATGAATTAAATACTGAAGATCTAAATAATATACTAAAAAAATTATATGAAACAAATTTTTTTAAAGATGTTTCAATAGATTTCTCAAATGGAATTTTATTTATAAATGTTGAAGAAAATTCAATTATTCAAACTCTAAAATTTAATGGAATTAAAAAAAAAAGAATTGAAAAAGCTCTATTAGAAGTAATAAAAATAAAAGATAGATCTCCATATATTGAAAGTGCAGTTTCAGAAGATTTAAATAAAATTACAAATATTCTAAGATCTAAAGGTTATTATTTTGCTGAAATAGATTTATCAAAAAAATTTAATGATAATAATACTATTGATTTAATTTATAATATTAATCTTGGAGAGAAAGCTCTTATAAAAAAAATAAAATTTATTGGAGATAAGAAGTTTAAAGATCGAAAATTAAGAAATGTTATTTTATCTGAAGAAAGTAGATTTTGGAAATTTATCTCACAAAGAAAATATTTAGATCAAAATCGTATTAATTTTGATAAGACACTATTAAAAAATTTCTACATTAATAAAGGTTATTATAAAGTCAAAGTTGAAAATTCTTCTGCAAAATTTATAGATAATACTCAATTTGAATTGACTTATCTAATTAATTCAGGATTACAATATAAATTTAATGAACTGTCCTTAGAGCTACCACTTGACTATAATGCAAATAATTTTGACAAAGTTTCAAAACTTTTAACAAATCTAAAAGGTGAAGTTTATTCTTATAATAAAATTGAAAATATTTTAGATGAAATAGATAATATTGCTGAATTTAAACAGTTTGAATTTATTAATGCTAGTGTTGAAGAAACTATAGTTTCTAATAATTTAATTAATTTTAAGATTATAATTGAGGAAACAGAAAAATATTATGTAGAAAAAATTAATATTTTAGGAAACAATATTACCGAAGAATCAGTTTTGAGAAATCAATTATTAGTTGATGAAGGAGATGCTTTTAATGAAATCTTACATAATAAATCAATAAATGAAATTAAATCTTTAGGAATTTTTGCCTCAGTTGAATCTGAAGTTATTGATGGATTAGAACCTAATCAAAAAATTATCAATTATAATGTTGAAGAAAAAGCTACTGGTGAAATATCTGCTGGAGCTGGAATTGGAACCTCAGGTGAATCAATAACATTTGCTGTAAAAGAAAATAATTTTTTAGGACAAGGTATAAGATTAAATACGAATCTTTCACTTAGCAGCAATTCAATTCGCGGAAGTTTTACACACACAAATCCCAATTATAAAAATAGTGATAAATCTTTAACTACATCTTTAAGAAGTAGAACTACTGATAATATGGGGTCTTCTGGTTATAAAAATACGTCAACTGGTTTCTCATTTGGTACTAATTTTGAACAATACCAGGATCTATATTTTTCGCCTGAAATTTCAACTACTTATGAAACACTAACTACTACTAGCTCTGCTTCCACTGCATTAAAGAAACAGGAAGGAGATTATTATGATGTCACTTTTAATTATGGTTTAAATTATGATAAAAGAGATCAGCGTTTTCAAACAACTGATGGATATAGAAGTTTGTTTAATCAGTCTATTCCTTTAATCGCAAATAGCTACTCTATAATAAATGCTTATCAATATTCTACGTATAACGAAATTAAACCAGATATGATAACTCAACTTTCATTTTATGGGAAAACAATAAATTCAATAAACGATGAAGATGTTCGTATTTCTAAAAGATTATTTATTCCATCAAAAAGATTAAGAGGTTTCGAAGCCGGAAAAGTTGGACCTAAAGATGGGGAAGATTTTGTAGGTGGAAATTATATCACAGCAGTAAACTTTTCTACAACTTTACCAAATATTATGCCCGAATTTCAAAATGCTGATTTTTTATTTTTCATTGATGTTGCCAATATATGGGGCGTTGATTATAACGAAGCATTAGACGATGGTAGTAAAATAAGATCATCAACTGGAATTGGTATAGATTGGTTTACACCTATTGGTCCTTTGAATTTTTCACTCACACAACCTATAACAAAAGCATCTTCAGATGTTACAGAAACATTTAGATTTAATTTAGGAACAACATTTTAATGAAATTTTTTTTTAATTATTTTATAATTATTATTTTAATCTTTAGCTTTAATTCTGCATCGGCAGAAAATAAAATTGCCTATTTGGATATGCAAAGGGTTTTAAATCAATCAAAAGTTGGTATCTCAGTTAATAAAAAATTAACAAAAATGCATAAACAAAATATTGATAATTTTAAAAAAATAGAAATTGAACTAAAAAAACAGGAACAAGATATAATCTCCAAAAAAAATATTCTTGAAAAAGCTGAATTAGAAAAAAAACTTAACGAATTAAGAAAAAAATCAAATGATTATAGAGTTGATAGAAAAAAGAAAATAGATTCCCTGTCAAAAAAAAGAATAGATGTAACAAATAATATATTAAAACAATTACAACCTATTCTAACAGAATATTCTGACTTAGAATCAATTTCTTTAATTGTTGATAAAAAAAGTATTGTTATTGGAAAAACTGAATTAGATATAACAGATAGAATTATAGAATTACTTAATACAAAAATTAAATCGGTTGATTTAAATTAAAATCTATGACTGACTCACTTAGTAAAGATCAAATTACGAATTTATTACCTCATAGAGAACCCATGCTTTTAATAGATGAATTAATTAATATTAAGAAATTATTTTCTGCTACTGCAATAGTTAATGTTAAAAAAGATAGTTTTTTTGTACAAGGACACTTTCCTGGAGAACCAGTTATGCCAGGTGTTTTAATAGTTGAAGCTTTTGGTCAAGCTGCTGCAGCTTTAACTGCCCATGGGATAGATAAATCTACTTATGAAAATAAATTAGTTTTTTTAATGAATATAGAAAAGGCTAGATTTAGAAAACCTGTAATTCCCAATTGTAAATTAGAACTTAATATAGAAGCAATAAGATCACATGGAAAAGTGTGGAAATACAAAGGAGAAGCATTTGTTGAAGGTAATAAAATGGCAGATGCCCAATGGTCAGCTACTATAGTTGATAGAAAATAATTAGTAACAATTCTTGATAAGTAATAAACAATAGTTTTGATAATAACTAAACTATGATCAATCCATTTTTTAAAAATGTAGGACCATTTGATATACAGAAATTACTTAAAAATACTGGTATCAAAAATAAAGAAAACTTCAAAAATAGTAAAATTTATAATGTTTCTGATTTACCTTCAGCAACAAATAAAGATTTAACTTTTTTTCATTCAAAAAAATATTCTGAATTAGCATCAAAAACTAAAGCTTCTTACTGTGTTACATTAGATAATCTTTCTCAGTTTTTACCAGACACATGTAAAAAAATTATTGTTAAGAATGTACTATTAACAATGGCAAAAATTACAAAAGAATTCTATCCAAAATCTATTGTTGATGATTTTGATGACTCTGCAAAAGATATTTCCAAAACATCTTTCAAGAAAAAAGTTAAATTTGGAAAAAATGTTTTAATAGGCAAAAATGTTAAAATAGGAAAACATTGTTTAGTTGGTCATAATACGATTATTGAAAAAAATGTAGTAATTGGTTCCAATTGTTCTATTGGTTCAAATGTTATTGTAAGAAATACAATTATCAAGGATAATGTAAATATTTTGGATGGATGTGTAATAGGAAAAAAAGGTTTTGGATTTTTCCCCAATCAAGAAAAAAATATAAGATACCCACATATTGGAATTGTTATAATAAATCAAAATTGTGAAATTGGATGTGGTTCTACAATTGATAGAGGCTCATTATCAAATACTATAATTGGCAAAAATACATATTTAGATAATCAAGTACATATTGCACATAATAATAAAATTGGAGATAACTGTATTATTGCTGGTCAAGTTGGTTTCGCTGGAAGCTCTACTTTAGGTAATAATGTTATGATTGGTGGGCAAGCTGGTGTTTCAGGTCACTTAAAAGTTGGTAACAATGTCCAAATTGGAGGTGGTAGTGGTGTTATAAATGATATATCTGATAATAAGAAAGTCATGGGATATCCAGCAAAAAATTTAAGAGAATTTATAAAAGACAACAGATGATAGATAAAACTGCAATCATAGACTCAAAAGCAAAATTAGAAAAAAATGTTCAAGTAGGTCCTTATTGTGCAATAGGCCCCAATGTTGAGATTGGAGAAAACACTGTTATTCAATCACATGTAAATATTTCTGGAAATGTTAAAATTGGTAAAGGGAATAAGATATACCCCTTTGTTTCTATTAACGACCCACAAGATTTAAAATATGCTGGAGAACCAACTAATTTGATAATTGGAGATAATAATAAGATCAGAGAGTACGTAACAATAAATCCAGGAACAGTTGGTGGTGGTGGCAAAACAATTATTGGTAATAACTGTTTATTTATGATTTCATCTCATATCGCTCATGATTGTCAGGTAGGAAATAATGTAATAATTGCTAACAATGTTCCTTTAGGTGGTCATGCAATTATTGAAGATAATGTTGTAATAGGAGGAAACTCTGCAGTTCAACAATTCACAAGAATTGGAAAAATGGCAATGATTGGTGGAATG
>MDTB01026812.1_pt1 | contig 23673 bp, 11 predicted proteins | sample 811161 | NCBI WGS metagenome assembly MDTB01 (sample SAMN05326650, study PRJNA326480) | marine metagenome | isolation source: seawater | place: Mediterranean Sea | collected 2009
GGATGAAATGAATAAACTAGGTAATATAGAATCTAAAAAATCTATAAATATAAATAATTTATTGAGTATAGAAAATCCAAAATTAGGATTATGTTCCAAATATTTTTTTAATAATTCTATATTTTTTTTTGAAGAATCTTTTTTAATACGAGGATTACAAGAATATTTAGATTTTAAATACATTAATAAAATTTTTTTTAATTTACTACAAATTTCTTTTTTAATTTTATATTCAATATCGTTATCAAATGTAATATAATCGATTTCTTTTCTATGTTCGTGTAACATATTTAAAACTTGTTCCCATTTATCATAAATTGCGTTTGAATTATTAAATTTCATAATTGTCAATTCTTTTAACATAGTATAATATTTATATAAAAAAACATTAATATTCATGTTTGAATAAAAAAAAGCGGAAATATACATAGGTATAATAAATCCAGTATCAAGTAATTTAAAATATATATTATAGAGATTATGTGTAGAAATAATTAAATTTGTATGCGGGTTTTTAACACGAACAGGTTTTGAAAACAATCCTTCGTGATTTGTTAAACATTCAACCCAATAATTAACAAGGTCGCTTAATCTAAAGTGATATATGGTTTTATTTTCTAAAATAGAAATTTTAAATTTTTCTTTAAAAATACTAAGATTATTTAAGTATAAATCAGTATTAGAATTGTATTTTACAGCTTTTTTCCATTTATAAATTTTTGAAAATTTAATAAAAATATTTTTAATTCTTTTTGCTTTTATATAGATATCAATATAAAGATTTATATATTTTTTTTCTATAAATTCATTATCTATAATAGAATTTTTAAAAAATAATATATCAGTTTCATCATTATTTTTTAAAAAAATTAAATCAAAATAATCAAGTAAATTATCTTTTTCTATAAATTTATCTATTATATCTATTATTAACATTTCTTATGATATAAAGTATTATAAGAAATTATTATTTGTTATTATTTGTTATTATTTGTTATTATTTGTTATTATTTGTTATTATTTGTTATTATTTATAAATCTAAATCATAATTATCTGGAATATCTCCAGTAAAATCTTGGTTAGTTTCAAAATCATAATTATCATTAATAGTAATATTTTGTTTAGAACAGTTATCGTTTGGATTTTCTATACTCAATAAATTATTTATATTTATAGATTTTTTAGATTCTATATTACCTAGTTTATTCATTTCATCCATATTAAGTAAAACTTGAAAACTACCGGTGCCAAAATAACCTTCTTGTCCACACATAATATTGGAGGATACACCTGTCATTAAATCAAGTTCGGCGTGTCTGGCAGCTTTTAAGAACATTTCAGGGGTTTCTTCAAAACTAGCTTTTGCTATAGGTCCTATATCATCATTATTAATTCCGTGTCTAAATATACTTATCATTTTTTGAGTGGCACACATTCTATCGCAAAGCATAGACATATGATGATAGTTAATATATGTTGTGTCTGAGAATGCCTCTGATAATTCATTATATATACATTGTCTTCCAGCTTCTATACCTAATGTTCTATAAACTTCTTGTATATCATTACTATATGTTCTTTTTGTATCAATATAATCAATAGATAATATTTCTTTAAGATTACTTCCTACTGTATCTAAAACCCAAATATCTTCTGGAACATAGTTATTGTTTTTTTCTACCATATAGTTTTTAATAGTTCTAATTAATATTCTAGGAATACCTTTTATTCCCTTAAGTATAATATTATTTAAAATATTTTCTTGTAAATTCTTGAGTAAATATATTTCATCGGTTTGATCTAAACTATTTTGTTTACTAGAACATAGATTATTTTTCTTTTTAATGTGTCTAATTCTAAATATAAGATTTTCTGAATTTAAATCACTAAATACACATTCGACTTGATTTTTTAATGAATTTGTAATAGCAAAATGGATATCATTCATATTAACATTTCTATCCATCATTTCATCCTTAGATAATTCTATACGAATAATCCATTTTGAATATTCTTCTGTGCTTGATAATTCTTTTTTATTTGCGCCACAATCTTCAAGAATTTGTTGGAATGATAAATATTCTTCGATAATTGTTTTATCTGCGTCAATTAAAGTGTTTTGTGGATTTGGATCAAAACAAATACTAATAGATTCTGTAACATCTCTAATACTGGTATATTCAAGTGAATATTTTATTTCTTGCGCTCTTTCTAAATTGGTTTGTTCATTTTGTTTTAAATAAATAGTAGTAGATGGTTGTTTAGGATTTTCACTTAATGATAATATTTCTTCTATTCTAGGTAAACCTCTTGTAACATTTGATTTACTTGCTACACCAGCAAAATGAAAAGTGTTTAATGTCATTTGTGTAGTAGGTTCTCCAATACTTTGTGCACTAATCATTCCTACCATTTCTCCTGGATGAACAATAGCTTTTTGATAATTTAATATTAATGTTTCTAATAATAATACTATTGCTTTTCTATTAAATCTTCTAATCATCAATAATTCCTTGGATGTAAGATAATAATACCAAGCTATTTTAAATAATTTAGTAGGTTTAGTTAATTCGTGTGATTCTAATATATTAAATGCGTCATCAATTAATTCATACATTTCAAATGGTGTGATATTAACAATAAAATCAGATTGTATATGTAATTGATTTTGTATATTATTCATTATTCTATGAAAATGAACAGGTATATGTAATACAATATTTTTTTCGTAATTGAATACTTTTTCTAATAAAGAAGAACGCCATTCAATCATGTCTTGTATTAATCCATTTAATTTAACTTGTAATCCTTTTTTTGTTTTTTCATTCTTTTTCTTGCGTTTTCATCATATGTGGTAGTAAATATAGTATTAGAAGTATTATCTTCGGGAACAGACATATGTGAATAAATTTGTTCTAAACTCATGTTGGTTAAAGGTATTTTTTGATTTTCTGTTTTTGTTGGATTAATATTATCATCTCCATATTTAAATTGTATAACTTTATTTTTATTATTTCTGACTGTCATATCATAATGAACCTTTAAATCTTCCTGTCCTTTAATTAATCTTCGTTGAATATATCCTGTTTGACTAGTTTTTACAGCAGTATCAATCAAACCAGTTCTACCACCCATCGCGTGAAAATATACTTCTTCGGGTGTTAATCCTTGAATAAATGAACTTTCGACAAATCCTCTTGCTTCTGGTGAATCATCAAATTTTGTATAATGAGGAAGAGTTCTATTTTCAAATCCATATGGGATACGTTTACCATCAACATTTTGTTGTCCAAGACAAGAAATCATCTGTGCGATATTTAATGCTTTTCCTTTACTACCTGAATTAACCATAATAACAAATCGATTATCGTTTGATAAACTTGTTCTACCTATTTTACCTGCGTCTTTAGCGGCAGCATTTAATAAAGCATTAACTCTTGTTTCGAATTCTTTTTTATTAGTTTTTCCTGTAGAATTTTCAAATACACCCAAATGTAATTGGTCTATTAAATTTTGAACATCTTTTTTTTTAGAATTAACAGCATTAATAATTTTTTTATTAGTATCTTTATCAGCTATTAAATCACTAATGCCTACACTATATGCACTTAATTTCATATATTCAGTTACAATAGATTGAATATTATCAATAAAATCAGCTGATTCTTTATGATTAAAATCATTAAATATGGATTGTATTAATCCTTTAGAGCCTGAACCTAAAGCTCCTTTATCTAATAACCCTCTTAAATATTTACCATTTTTTATTTCAATAATATTATTAGTTGTTTTGTTATTTTCTTCTTTTTCTCCATATACGCCATTTGAAAATTTTGCAGATAAAGGAGGTAAAATTTGACTTAAAATCTCAAAACTTTTTATTCTTTTATTTGGATTTTTAAATAGAGATGTGTTAACATTATCATAATACATTAATAAATTCATAGCGTGTCTTGTATCAAAATCTATATTTTCTCTGGTAAATCTAGAACATCCTAATAAAGAATCTTGAAATATACCAACAATAGATTGATTGTTTTGTGGTGATATAATTTGTTCCGGAACAGCAGCTAAATACATTAATTCTGCTTGACTTTCTTCATCTTGAGGTCCGTGTAAATTCATTTCATCACCATCAAAATCAGCATTATATGGTTTTGTATCAGCAACATTCATACGAAAAGTATTTCCAACATTCATTATTCTTGCTATATGACACATCATAGACATTCTATGTAAGGTTGGTTGACGATTAAATAATACAGGGTCGCCATTAATCATATGTCTGTGAACAATATCACCAAAATTAAGTTCTAATGTATTTCTATCAACATACTTAAGTGAAATACTTTCACCTGTTTTTCTTTCTAAAACATTAGCTCCTGGATACTTGGTAGGTCCATTTAAAACTAATTTTGTTAAGAAATTTTTATTTCTTTCATTAACACATTCTGGAAATGTAATATTCATAGCAATTTTCTTTGGAACACCTAATTCTCTTATTCCTAAGTTTGCGTCTGGTGTAATAACACTTCTTGCTGAAAAGTCTACTCTTTTTCCCATTAAATTACCTCTTACTCTACCACCTTTTCCAACTAATCTTTCTTTTATTGATTTAAGAGCTCTACCACTTCTTTGTGCTACAGCAGCAACACCAGGTATTCTATTATCAATCATGGTAGCCACATAATATTGTAATACAGTTGACCAATCTTCAATTACTTTTTCAGTAGAATTTATTTGTATTTTATCTAATAAAGTTTTATTAGCCTTAATTATATTTACAATTATATGTGATATATCATCCTCACTTCTTTGTTGCGAATCGTGTTTAACTGAAGGTCTAACTGCTGGAGGCGGAACAGCCAAAACTTGACAAATAAACCATTCAGGTCTTGACCAAGTAGGGCTAAATCCTAAAAATGATACATCATCATCACTAATTCTACGAAATATTTTTAAAACCATTTCAGGAGTTAATTTCATAGTTAATTTATCTTTAACCTCTCCATCAGCACCAGGTGTTCCGTCTGGGTTATCCCATTCTGCATATAAATTAGCCAATCCTTCTTTATAAATTTTACGAGGTTGTTTACATCCACATCCATCACTTGTTTCATCGCCACATCGTCTAATTTTACTTGATAATTGAAATACATATTCCCAACGACGACGATGACTAAATTTTAATATATGATTATGAATATCCTTATTTATTTTTAATTTACTACATTTAAAACATACACATCTTAAAATTTTTAATACGGTTGTTAAATATTGTATATAATATACTGGTCTTGCTAAATTAATATGTCCAAAATATCCAGGTGTTTTCATATAATCTAATCCATCTGTAGGACAAATTAAACCTGGTTCTAATACTCCCATTCTTGGATCAAATAAACCACCTATAACAGGTTTATTATTAATATATGTATCTCTTGTAGTAATTTCAGCAACAGACCCATTTCTTATTTCTTCAGGAGATAAAACACTAAATTGTATTCCAATTATTTTAGAAGCATTCATATCATTTTTTAAAATTCGGAGCCATTCTTATATTTATAAGAGGTATTTTTATATTGTTTTCAATTTTAATTATTTTAATATCGATTATAAAATTGATATTAAAATAAACTATATATTTTAATATATATATAATGCCTGGAAATTCAAAAGATATTAAAGATAATAAAGATAATAAAGATTCTCCTAAAAGATATACTTATAAATTACGAAGTAGAAATATAAAACAAAAAAATTTGAATAAAAAATGTCATAAAGATAGTGATAGTGATTCAGATACCAGTAGTGATTATGACCCAAAAGAAGATAAAGTAGAAGATATGAATCCTAGAGAGCTTCAAAGATTTATACAAAAAATATTTCCTTCTAAAAATGGTAAGGATAGATTAAAACAATTAGATAAAATAGACAAAATGCTTGATAAAAAACAAAATAAAAAAAAATATAAAAAACAAAATAAAAAAATAAAAAAAAAATGTGAAGATGAAGATTGTCAAGAAGAAACAGCAGATGAATGCGAAGAAGAAACTTGTGATGAATATGAAGAAGAATTAGATACGATGTATTTATATAATAATGATGGATTTCCTGAATGTGAAGACGAAGAATTAGACCCTCAAGTGAAAGAAATGTTAAATAATAATATGAAATTTAATATAATATTTACAGTAGGAGAACCTGAAAATTATCATAACTATGATGATGAAAATATGGAACAAAATTATCTAGCTCGTGATAATCATTTTATTTTAAACAATTATCAACATTTTATTGGAGAAGATTATGGAGAAGATTATGAAGAAGACACCGAAGAAGATTATGAAGAAGAAGATGTAGAAGAAGATGTAGAAGAAGTATGGGGTGAAGAAGAAGAATGGATTAAAGCAGCTTATCAAGAAGAAAAAAAAATGAAAAAAGAAGGGTCATATTATAGCACTAAATATGATGTAAATGATAAAATATTATATAAAAAAAAAGGATGGAAAGAGTTTAAGGAAGGTAAAATTATTAAAGTAAATAAAAATAAAAAAAGATCTAAAGTAACATATAATATTAAACTCAATAAACCATTTAAGAAAAAAAAAATATATAATAAAATCTTATCAAATCGTTTAAAATTACAAAAAGATAATGAAGAGGATAATATATTTAATGAATTAAAAGAATTAATTAAAACAAAAAAAGGAAAAGGTAAGAAAGCTATGGAAGATAAATATAAAGAATTATGTAGTGTTAAAGAAAAAAAAGATAAAAAAAAGAAAGAAAAACAAGAAAATAAAATAAAACATAAGAACTTAATAAAATTAAAAAAATTATTAAGAGAAAGAAATACTAATAATGATTATAAATATTTTAAAGATATGAATATTGATTCTCAAAAAAAAATATTGACAAAATTAAAAGCAGTAAATGATTTTTCCCAAATAAAAAAACCTTATAAAATTCAACTATTAGAATCAGATATACCGGTAGAATTTAAAGCAAATGCGTTAAAGAAATTAAATACTTTAGAATATATGGACCCAGGTTCAGGTGAATATTATAAAATAAAAAATTGGGTAGATACATTTATGAGAATACCTTTTGGAGTGCATAAAAATTTACCTATATCAATTAAAGATGGTCCTGAAAAATGTCAAGATTTTATGGAAAATGCTAAAAAAATATTAGATGAAGCTGTATACGGACTTGAAGATGCAAAAATGCAGATTTTACAAATGGTTGGTCAGTGGATATCAAATCCTGATTCATTAGGAACAGCTATTGCTATTAAAGGGCCTCCTGGAACTGGAAAAACAACTTTAATAAAAGAAGGTGTAAGTAAAATTTTACAAAGACCGTTTGCATTTTTAGCACTAGGTGGTGCTACTGATAGTAGTTTCTTAGAAGGTCATTCATATACATATGAAGGTAGTGTGTGGGGTAAAATAGTAGATATTTTACTTAATTGTAAATGTATGAACCCCGTTATATATTTTGATGAATTAGATAAAATTAGTGATACACCTAAGGGTGAAGAAATTGTTGGTATTTTAACACATTTAACTGATACAACTCAAAATGATAAATTTCATGATAAATACTTTTCAAATATTGATTTCGATTTAAAAAAAGCTATGTTTATATTTAGTTATAATGATGAAAATAAAGTAAATCCTATTTTGAAAGATAGAATGTATAGAATAGAAACAGGTGGTTATGAGAATAAACAAAAAATTATTATAGCGAATAATTATTTAATACCTAAAATTCAAAAAAATGTAAATTTTGATGAAGGCCAAATAATTATTCCAGATGAAACAATATCTTATATATGTGAAACATTAACTGATAAAGAAAAAGGAGTTAGAAATTTAAAACGATGCTTAGAAATTATATATACAAAAATTAATTTATATAGATTAATGAAACAAGGTTCTACTTTATTTAATAAAGAAGAAATTATAAAAGTAAAATTTCCTTTTAAAGTTACAAAAGAAATAGTAGATAAATTAATAAAAAAACAAAATAATAATAGAATTCCATTTGGTATGTATATGTAAATAGTAATCAATAATTATTTACATATATTATATTTCCATCAAGACATCTGCCAAATCTTTACCAATTTTTAATGGTTCGTCTTGAAGTGTTTTGTGATTGTAAATAGAATGTTTCATACATCCCTCAACAGTAATACCTCTTGTATAATCATCTAATGTATCTTTTGCTCCCTTCATATAAGCAGAACTATAATAATTTTTAAGTTGAAAATGTTTATTTTTATCATTTAATTTTTTATTAATAATATCATGTAGTGGATGTTTACATTTATAACTATTAACTAAAAAATGATTTTTACACCCTTCATCTCCATGTAAATCAAAAACTAAATCATATCCTATTTTATCCATTTGGTTTTTTATAGCTTTTACCTCAGGGGATTTAGTATTTAACCAATCTCTATTTAAATTTATTCCTTGACTTGTAACATACCAATTTCCTATAACATTTCCATCCGGGTTTAAATTTGGAATAATATAAAAAGTATATTTTTTATATAAAGTTATTTTTCTCTCCAAAAGTCTTTTTATAAACCCTTCTAATATCCAAGAATTAATAGTTTCCCCAGAATGTTGTCCACTTATAATCCAAATTCTCTTTTTACCATTTCCAAGTTTTTTCATTAAAATAGGTCTTTTACCTTTGGTATAACCAATAGTTTTCATATTGGGTAATACTTTTTTACTTTTAGAAAAAGGATAAGGTGGATAAAACGCAAACCATATAGTGCCTTTTTTTGGGTTAATATTCCAAGTTATTCTTTTTTTTTTACTATTTAATTTAGTTTTAATTCTTTTCCAATTTTCATTATCATATGAATAACATACATTAAAACCATTCCAATCATTAAAGTAGTTTCTTAATTTATTGATATTGAAAGTAGTTTTTTTTGTAATATTTGATACTTTAAAATAAAACCAATTTTTATACTTTCTTTTTGTTGATTTTGGATAAGGCTCTTTTTTTATTTCTAAATCAATAATATTATCTTTTGTTTTTTTATGTATAATATTACCACTTTCAAAATTTGAACTTATAAGTAGACCTTTCTTCTTTATAGTTTTATTTTTTCTTGTTTTTTTATTATTTCTTTTATTTTTTGTTTTTTTCATATATAAGTTGGAGAGATTTTTAATATTATAAATTATAATATTAAATTTTTATAATATTAAATTATTCTTCATAACGATGTGATTTTGATTCATAAATATTTTTTGCCTTTAATCTACTTAATCTATCACCTGAGTCAGTATTTTTTCTATTTGGATCAACCCAATTTTTATATGGTGTTTGTATTATAGTATTTCTAGATATGAAATTTCCTATGTTATCTCTATATGATCTAGTTTTATTATCTGTTAATGTTGCTAATTTTCTATTACTTGACGTAGGATCTCCAAAACCATTTGATATATGATATTGATTTAATACACTAGCAGGATGTTTCCAATATGCTCCTGATTTAAGACTACCTTCGTCTGTTGAAACAACAGGAGGTGTTCTAGCATCATAAACAGAACCAACATATAAGTCTATACCATTTATAGTTAGTGTATCATCTGGTAATAACCAACAATCATTAATATTGTCAAGATCAAAAGTAGCACGCGAGGTTGTTATTGTTATAGGATTTTCATTCCCACAAATATCTTTAATAAACATTTTTTCACTTCCTGTAACCGAATCTTTTATAAACTTTGCTATCTGACCACCTTCAAATTTCATTAGAGTAGATTCACCAGCATCTAATGGAATATAAAATCCTTTATTTTCAAAAACGTCAGATTCTTCTGATAAATCTACAGATATTGTTGCTGGAATTCCTGGAGCACTTGGTTTAATAACTACAATTTCTTCTTTTTTAACTTCTTCTATTGTCTCTAAATTTAAATCTTCTTTAGTTAATTCTATTTGTTTTATATTATCACTTGCACTAAATAATAATTTTAATGTCTGTGTTCTAATTTTTCTTTTTGCATCTTCAGTATCAGCTGCCTTAATAATTTCTTTCTGTTTTTCTAGTTGTTGAATTATATTTTCTCTTTTAATTTCTCCTTTTTCGCCAATTATATCAGTATTATTTGTAATTGCATTTTTTAAATTTGTAGTAGATGTTGTGGAAAAATCTGTTACTTTTTCTTCTTCTTCAGGTGTAATATTATCAATTAATCTTTTAAATGTATTTAACGCAAGTGGAGTTCCAGATATTTCTACCCCCGTAAGAAGTCCTTCACCTCTTAAATCACTAATAGAAATAACTCTTATGTAATAAAGTGTTCCATTTGATAATCTGCTAGCAGAAAAACGTAAGTCTTCGGTTTCTCCTAGACTCGTATAATTGGTTTGGTCCGTTGATACTTCGATTCTGTATTTATCGGCAGTATATGTTACGGGAGCATTCCAACTAATATCTATTTTTAAACTTTCTGCACTTGAACTTAAATTGGTAACATTATTAGGAGGGAACCGAGGTATTAAACTACTACTTTCTACTTCTTCACTATCAATTTCTGAAGCACCCGTTCCACTCGATGCTATAATTTTGAATTTATGCGGTGTTTCATTTGTTAATCCTGTAACACTATAACTTGTACCAGTAATATTATTACTTACTGTAGAATAAGCTCCATTATTAACACTTTTTAATATTTTGTATTTAGTTGCTCCCGAAACAGCATTCCAAGTTAAATTTACTCTTGTATCTCTAACAACTGAACTAGTTATATTTGTTTTTTTTAAAAATCCGTTATTTGTTGAAACACCGCTAGCTAAACCTTCTCCTCTTATTGAACTTAGAGAAATAACTCTAAAATAATAATAAATTCCATTTGTAAGACTAGTAGCAGAAAATGTAGTATTTGTTGTCGTTCCAAGAATAACCGGCTGAAAAAAATTAGAAGTAGTTGACCTCTCAATTCTATAACTTTCTGCTGGATAAGAAGAATTTGGAATATCATCTGGTGGAGCTGTCCAACTTAAATCTATTTTTGCGTCTGAACTTGTAGAAGTTAAACCACTTATATTACTAGGACGATTTTTAGGAGTCAACGTATTTGTCTCTACTTCTTGACTTTCAACAAAATCAGATACAGCTATAATTTTAAATTTATGCGGTGTTTCATTTGTTAATCCTGTAACAGTAAGTGTATTAGTTGTAACATTATCATTAACACTTGTATACACACCATTATTAATACTTTTTAATATTTTATATTTATTAGCTCCTGGAACAGCATTCCAGTTTAAATTTACAGTTGTATCTCCGAATGTATTTGTAGCAAATACAGGATTTGAAAGAGGACTATTTTTAATAATTTCTCGATAAACTCCATATTTACCAAGTCTATTAGATGTCCCAATTCTATATCTATAGCGTTTTCCTGGAGTAATATCTGTTGAAGTAAAATCAAATGTAGAATTAGATATGTTATTATCTAAAAGAATAAAAGCTCCATTATCTATACTTCTTTCTATTTTATATGATATGGCATTAGTTACTTGATTCCAAGATAAATCAGCTTTATTATTTGTAATAGCGATATTAAATATTGAAGGAGGATCCAAATCGCCTATTACTTCGATTAAAGGTGTTTCGTATCTAATACCTCTAACATCTTTTGTTCCAACAATTCTAAAAGTAGCACCAACAGGAGGTTCCGCAGGAAAGTCATATGAGTTTGTTGTTATATTTTCTGATAGGTCTGTATAACTTGAACCAGAATCAATTGTTTGTTGGACTTTATATTTTTTAGCATTTAAATTGTCCCAATTTAAAATATGTTTAATTAATCCGATTTTTTTCTTTTTAAATCCACTAAAAGCAGGTTGATAAATAAAGTGGTCGAAAACATTAGCTCCTTTATAAATAATAGAAGGAATCAATCCTTCCCCCAGGCTTGGTGTCGGGTTGAAAATGCGTCTTAAATTTGTTGTTGACGCGTTACCATAATTTATTTTATCTGACCAAGTATTATTATCAATATCATATACTTGACGCCAATGAAAATTATTATCATTTCGCATCAAAGTAAGTAATATATAATTTTTATTATTTACTGTAAATACATTCATATGACTCCAATTCCAAGGATTAAAGCTTGAGCCGTGGGTCCAACCGGAGATACCGGTGCTAGGTACAGCTAATCCCTGTGGAGTGCTTTTCCAGTAGGCAGAATTATTGGGGTCGCTGGGATCGTGATATCTTGCCTGCGGATGTAAACTACTGTTTGTCTCAAAAGAATCTACAAGTATTTTGGAAAACGAAATATTGCTACCAGATGTTGAAAAAGAATATAAATAAGGCCATATTAACACTTCTGGCAATTTTTGCCTATTATGGAATACATGCGACAGGTTGTTGTGATAATTTATTATCCCCCAATCATATTGACCAATTATAAATTGGTATATCTCATCAGATTGTCCAGCTGTTCTATCCACCCTTTTACCAGATTGAAAAAAATATATATAATCCCCCTCTTTATGCCACTGAACAACTTCATTATGATAAAAATATCTATCGACCCCTTCACTCCAAGGAGCTCTTGAGTTTAATCCACTTGCTCCTCTTATTGGACTATCCGAATTAGATGTAATTTGATTTAATTTGGACCAATTCGTGGAGGTAAAGATATCGGATATATGCTTCCAATATATTATATTTTTGTTCCAATACTGGGCACTAGTATTTGTACTATTGTGATTAATTGCTCCTTGGATTAAATATATTTTACCATCTTGAATAACACTTGCATGAGCACGAATCTCGGAATTTGTACTACCATTCCAAGTATCACCAGTCTTAAATGGTGCACACATTCGAAATTCTACAGGTTTTTTACTAAAATCAATCTCTATTATTTTATCACTACCCCAACCTTCAGTCCATCCACCACCACCACTTATATAAACCTTTCCTGTCTGTGGGTCCTGAGCAATAGATGATTGCTTACAATAGTGCTTGTTGTCGACAGAAAAATTATCACAAGTTTCTCGCCAACATAATAAATTTTCTCCACCCATATATCCGTGATAATAACAATATACACTAACGTCTGAAAAAGCACCAGTTACAGTAACCGTTATATCACCGTAGTAAAAATCATATGTTCCATCGTTTGTTGTTCCTGATACTGGCTTAGTAAATTTTTTACTAGCATCTCCAGTATAGGTTATTTGTGAAATTCCATTATTTAAAATGGCTAATGGATGTGCTGAAGGAATATCTTTAAATGTGAATGTGTTAGTGTGTAAACCATATTTTTTTGTAGAATCATAACTAGTTTCACCGTTAAATATATACTTCTTATTTATTACATTTACTGTAGTAATTATTGTAGCGCACGTAATATTTTCTGTACCAAGATTATTTTTAAAAACCTGATCATTAAACCAATCGTCAGGAATTAATCCAGCCCCTGCATCTATTACAGTATATGCAAAATCATCAGCTTTTGAATCATCTAAATCGATATAATTTTTAAGTGCTCCTGTAATTCCCGTATCATTTTGGAAATATGTTCCTTCTTTTTGATAACCAACTTTAAAATTATAAAATTTATCATTTGTTAATCCTGTGACTTGATATGAAGTATTTGTTAAATTATCGGATAGAGTAATAGCTGATGTATATGATTGTCCATTACCACTATAATCAATTGTATATTTTGCTCCTGTTTGGACAGAATTCCAAGATAAATCTACTATTGTATCACCACCATTCCCTCCTGCTGTCAATTGTGGATACCCGGATGCCCCGTGAACAAGAGCTGTGCTTGATTCTACATTACTAGAATTAAAAGAACTAATTTTAAAATAATACCAACTTTCGTTAGAAATACCTGAAGTAACAGTATAATTTATAATAGCAGGTATAATTTTTAAACCTGTATTTGGAAAATTAGAATGACCACTACCATATCCTGACGGACCTCCTCCTCCTGGAACAAAATTAGATTTAAATCTTCTTAATACTGCTTGATTAACGTGATTATCACTTATATAAACATAATCTTGGTCGAAAGTAAGGGACCCTTCCCACAAGTGGTGGTTAGCGTAGGTTCCATAAGATGATGGGTATGAGAAATTAAATTGGGCAATATCAGTAATTCTTCCATTTTGATATGTGTCAGGCGCCAGCCAGCCCGTTGATGTTTTTGTCACCCCATCGGTTCTATTAAGAGTATAAACAGTTTGTGTAGAAATAACATAAAGTCTTATTGAAGACGAACCGGTGGTGCTACTATGAGTATTAGAGTAGGTTGATTCTAATATATACATATGATCAGGATGATACGGGTCTATATCAATATGTACAATATTTTCAAATCTTGCGGTTGTTCTAGGACCATCTACTGTTCCAGTAGCGCCCCCTTGATCACCGATATACATGCTGGTCGGTGTACACGTTCCGTTAGACAATATATCAATTTTTTCTATATGGGTTGTGAAAGCCAGATATAAATGATCTTCATCTGGACTATAACACAACCCTGCAGTAGTATTCATATCATATGTTTGTCCGACCTTATCCCACACATATTTTATTTGTGTGGTGCCACTATTAGGGGTCAATCTATATATTCTACTTTTCCAGTTTCCATTTAGTAAATATTGACCTATGAAATAACTATAGTAATTGTGAGGACTACCTGTATATTTATTTGCGTCTATTTTTGTTTGACAGACTGTCCCTCGAAATGGTTTGCCTCCTGCAGGTTGCGTAAAAATGTTGTAGTAGTCACTGTTGTAGCTTAAATAATTGTTCCCCTTCGTAATGTCCCATATATATAAATACGCGTCATTACCACTTGCGCTGTATTCTCCACTCGATACAAAATATATTTTCCTCCCCTGTATAGAGCTTAAGTTTTCATCCTTCCACATTCTTTCTGGTTTGCCACTCAACACCAGCGTCGGAATTGGATATTGATTTTCAAAAGCACCAGTTGTATTATTGTATGCATTTATCATTTTACCAACATTCCTCGTTGGACTGCTTTTTAACGCTAACATTTGATTAGTTGCTTTACTATACCTGTATGTCACATATGTTCCTAACTGAGGGAGTATTGTATTATTTTCTACTTGTGGTATAAACTCAGTAAGATAATAATGCAATTTTTGAATATTAGAATTGGCTGGAATATTTAATGTTACTTTGTGATTCACAGTATCTCTTGTAACACCTGTTGTATATTCTGTTCCAGAATTATATGTTCCATCTGGTGTTGTTGAAAATCCAAAAAAATTACTAGAAGAATTTAGAGTGGATAAAGAATTATCACTATAATCAAAAATATAGTCTATTCCTTTCATAATAGTTATTTCTGTATTTAAATTTCCATCTATATGTAAAACTTTATCTGTTACACTTGGTCTAAAACCATTATTACCGTTTTGATTAGTTACTATAAAATTATTTATAGCTCCTAAATCAGATGTTAACGTAGTAAAAGTATTATTATCATCACTTTTTTGAATTTTATATTTAATAGCATCACTAACAATAGGAAATGAAATATCAATACTATTATTTTCTGTGCCAATAATTTCAATATTTGAAGGTGGATTTGACATACCTTATATATAATAAAAAATATTATAAATCATATTATAAATCATATTATAATTTATAATATTAATCAAAATCTTTAGTAGCGTGAATATCATATAATTGTTTAATAAGTATAGTAAAGGAAAAATCATTATTATTTAAATCAATTATTCTTCCTAATTCATCAAATAATTTAATTTCCAATTTCTTGATATTAACAGGACCAAAATATTTTCTAATAGAAAATTGGAAAGTATCATCAAAATTTATTAAATTTGTATTGATTGGTATTTTAGCAATAGCATTATGATCATTAAATACTGAATCTTGAAAAGGGGAACTTAAAGTTGTTGAATAATTTTTATTAAAATCATTAATTGACAAAATATAATATTTTGAACCTAAAGTATCATAAACAGCTTCGGGATTATATCCTTCTTGTTTATTAAAAGTAACACCTGAAGAATCAGTAAAATCCTCATACCAATTATAATATTGTTGTCTATAACCGAGTATCCAACCCATATTTAATTGAATAGGTCGAGATTTATCTTCTGCTAATCTCCAATCAATATTAAATGCGTGGATTAATGTATCTGAAGGAGGCTGTCCTCCATTTTCAATAGTTCTATAGTCTCTAAAAAATCTAAATTTTTTTGTTATATTATCATAAGCGCAACCAATTCTATTTAAAGATATATCTGAAAAAACAAATGTATTAAGATAATTAGCTAATGATTCTCCATCATAAACACCATTTAAAATTTTGATAATTTTTTTGATTTGACTAGAATCAACTACTTGTCCATTAGATTTATTAATATCAAATAATTCAAGAGAAAATTCATTTGTACCTAAAACAGATGAGAATGTATAATATGTTTTTGGTATTTGTATATTATGAACATTTAAACTAATTACATTTTTATATTCTTCTGGTAAATTAACTATAAAATCTGTAGCATTTGTAGTGTAATAGTTTTTTCGAAATCTAGTATTAATATTTATTAATTGTTCTTGTGACTTTCTAACAAATGGATTAATTTTATTAGTATGGTCTTTTAAATCTGTTTGTTTTTTAATAATAAATTTATTATTACTTTGAAATGTATCACTTGTATTTAAATTTTGTGTAAAATTATTATTAATTAATTTATAACTATTATCTTCATTTAACATTTTAAAAAGATTATCTTTACATTTACATAGAAAATTAGACATTTCGTTTTTTTCAATTTCATCTAAATCTTCATTACTATTAACATTATTTAGTAATGTTTCATATTTTGATTGGATAATAGATTTTGTTTGACCTTCGTCTTTATTTACATCAAATATTTCTAGATAATCATCTTTTGAATAATCGTCAATATTTAAATTAAAATTCATATATTAAATTGGTATATTTTAATTTATGTTATATATACATATAAAATGAGCCGTTGTTTTAAATCAGGTAAAAATTTATCAGCTAAAGAATATACTCATAAAAAAAGAAATTATAATTTATTTTGTGATATTAGAAATAAATTTATTTCAAATAGTTATAAAAGTATTGGTTCTGATATAGCTTGTGTAAGTAATGATGGTATATTTATTAATTTTAAAAATAAATCAACACAACTAAATATTACAAAAGGATTTGAAGAATTTAGCAGTAAATACAGAACAGATTATTCTAATAATTATATAGGACAGAAATTTAAAAATCATTTTTGTAGTCCAATTGATAATATAACAAATAATAATTATGATGTAAGTAATAATTATACATCACAGGGTCCTTTAAATACAGTATCAAGTTCTCTTAATAATACTTCTCAAGATAATCAAATGGATTCATCAGGACAATATGTAAATAGATATGCTGAAATAAGAAATGTTGAAAATATAGTTAAAGATAGTGAAAATAAATTTATAAATGAGAAAAAAATAATTTATGAAGTGTGTCCAGTTAGAAGAGGTAATAAAATATTTGTAGTAAAAGCTAATGATTTACCACCTCCAATCATTTCATCATTAGAAATTATTATCTTTTAAATTTATTAATATTTAAAAAAGTATATAATATATTTTTATATATTATATGGAATCAGAAGCTTATTTAGAAGTTACATTCAGTAAAAAAGTTGTTTTAAGAAATGGAACTATGACGGATCTTTCAAATAATTTTACAATAAAAAATATATCAAATTCTAATGAAATTATTAATATACAAAATGCTAATATAACAAATGGTAAAATAAGATTAAAATTATTTAATAATCAAGTGCCAAAACCAAATGATGAAGTAGAAATAAATTATACTGTTAATAATAATGTTGGAACTCTGGTGAATATAGAAACAGGATTTTCAGTTGATGATTTAACAATAGTGAAAAATGCTACTAAAAGTAATAACGTAAACACTGTTGTTGGTAGTATTTTGAGTGCTACAGTTGAACACGAAACACCTACTGAAATACAAATAAAATTTACTAATGGTAGAAATATAGCAGATAATTCAATATCAGATGGTGGAAGTGATGGAACTGCTGGATATGGTATTACACCAAATATTACAAAAACAGGTGGTTCTTATAGAACACCTACTTGGGATAAATCAAATACAGTTCCAATTTTTCCTTCAGGTGTTAATACCACATTAACATTAAAAAATGATACTCAAGAAATTCAAAGTGATATGAATGTAAGTTTAACCGTCGTAGGAAAACATTTATCAGACCAATTTGATTTAAGTTTAAATGATGCAACTATAAATGTTGTAAATAACGTAAAAAAAGTTATTTTAGATGCTGGGTATATTAGTAATATAGATCCAAGTTCGGTTATATGTTATTTTAAAGTAGGTGATTCTAGTGGGGTAGATATATCATTAAATAATAATTTAAATCAAGTATCTGATATTCAAAATGTTTATAGAATTTTTATGGATGCTGGAAATTCACAAAAATATTATGACGTTAGTGGAGTAGATATAATACATTATAATGCTCAAGAATGTAATGATAGAAATATACCAGTAAAATATGCTGATTTATCAGGAGTTAAATTTAAATTAAATGCGTGGCCTATAAAGTATAACGATAATGTTAAATTATTATGGGATTTGAATCGAAGCGAAGATGATAAAGTTAGATTAAAAGATATATTTGGTAATCGATTATTTAATAGTTATTATGAAAGTAATGCGGTTAAAACAGAAAGTTCTCCAGACTTAAGTGGTGTTCCGATAGCAAATAATATGATAAAAGGAATTACTATTAAAGAAAGTGCTTTATCTGTTATAGAATCAAATAAAGAAAATGATAACGATATATCATATAATTCTGTATTGAGTTTTATCAATATAAGTGATAATTTAGATATATCTGGAACAGTTACAGAATTAAACACTACAGACTTTACTTTTAATAATTTAACGAGTAATAAAATTTTTACAGTAGATAAAGTTCAACAATTAAGTGATCCATCCAGAGTAATGATTTCAGTCGATTATAATAAAGACGATTTTGATAAGGTAATTAATAAAGGTGATAATGTAAAATTAAAATATACTCCTGGTGAAAATAAATGGCCAACAACTATTAAAGATCAATATGGTAATTATATGTTGCATACATCAAATTCAGGATTTTCAGTAACAACAACTAATTTGGATAATAGTGGTAATATAACTACTCAATTAATAGATACATCCCCTTATGACGAAATAAAATTAAACTATACAGTAGATATTTGTTTAAATTATATAGATGCTTCTGATAATATTTATGATATAACTAAAAGTGGATATACCTTTGAAGTTGATTATCCAAATAATGTAAATATTAGTGAAATAAAAAAAGGAAGTGGAACAAAACAAATAATTTTAAAACTGAATAAAAATCTAGAAGATGATAGTGTTTTTAATTTAAGTTATTCTAATACAAATTCTATCATCCGTAATAATTTAGGGGTCAAGTTGAATAATGAATCAAATAAATTAATAAATGTTGATATAATTCCTCATCCTGGTGAATATAGTGTTATTGTTAGTAATCCTGGTTTAAAAGATACCTTTAATTTAATTGATTTAACTTTTAATCCACCAATAACAAATTTAGGAAATAAAGGAACTTGGGAATATCAAATAACACATACTCAAGACGAAATATATGATAAATCATTTACAACAATACCAAATAATAATGTATCATTATTAAATGGTGGAATAAGATTATCTATTAATTTCACAGATAATACAGGTAATGGTTTAGTAGGATTTTCTAAAACAAGCACACAAGGAACCAATAATATTATTCAAAATACAACTACTTCAGCTGAAAGTACAAAAAATAAAATAAAAATAAAATATACTAGAGATAATAGAAATGGTATTAGAGGAACATATGGATGTTTAAGAAATTTTGATGTATTAATGGCTGATTCTAGTAATAATTTATTAGACCCGTCTGTTAATTATATTCAAACCTCTACTAAACCAACCGGAACAACACTGAATCTATATCCCAATCAAATTTACATTGCTGTTCAATTACCTGTATATCAAGATTTAAATTATAATACTTATACATTTTATGATAATGAAAGTTTAAAATTTAAAAGTATTCCAAATACCAATCATTTTACAGTTAATAAAAATGGAACTAATTATGCTAATGTAACAAGTATTACAACAAGTATTGGTGATAAAGGATTTTCAGAACATCAAGAAAATACACAATGGATTGTTTTAAATTTAGACGCAGATATAATAGATGAAGTTGATGTGAATACAAATTATACAGTAACATATAATAGGGCTGATGAAAATAACTATATAATAAATCATAATGGTGGTATATTAGGTAATTTTTCAGATTTACCTATATATAATAAAATTAAATGGACTGAATTAGTTGCTACGCCAAGTAATAATAATGAATGTAAATTTGAAACAGGTTATCCAAAATTAGATAAAAGTCAAAATGCTTCAGGTATTTTAAACTTACATTTAAAATTTGATCCTTCTTTAAATAATATAGCTGGTCTAAGCGCTACAGATTTTCAATTACGATATCTTAATATAAATGGCCAAATAGATACAGCTTCTGGTTCTACATTAAATCATAATAATAATACTAATAATGAAAATGAATTAATAATTACTTTTGCAAATATAAATAATTTTCAAGCTAGCCAAACAGTTTCAAGTGTGTCAATAAAATATATAAAACCTATAGGTATTGTTTCAGACCAAGGAAAAGGTATTTTTATCATAGAAGATAATATAAATAATAATATAGGTGGGGGATGGTTAAAAAGTTTTCCCTTTCAAACTATAAATTCTTATATTAATTAAATGGTAACACTAATTTGACTAAAAAATATTTTTTGTCTTTGCTGATCATTTATATCAATAGAAACATCTACTAATTTATTTTCTCTCCAACATTTTAATAATAAATTAGTTTGTGTTTCTCTAAATTCATAACAATTAGTAATCATATTTTCATTTAAAAAAAAATTTACTCTTTCAGCAACATAGTAACGAGGAACTTTTAACCATACTCTAGGTTTTTGAGCGTTTATACAAAATATATATAAAAAATATAATAATACAAATAAGTATTTCATTTGTATGATTATTAATATATAATTTAAAGTATTTTCAATAAATTATTAAGAACAACGTCTACACAAATCTATCCTATCATCATCTTTCCTATCATGATCTTTCCTTCAATATTTTACTTAATTAATTTTTGAATAATTTCTTTAACTTTTTCTTTAGATAAAAACGTTTTATTCATTATTTCGTATCTAAATTTTAATTCTTCAATAGGTCCGTCTTTATTTATTGGTTTTTTAAACCCTTCAATATTAGATTTTTTTGTTGTAAATCCAAAATTATCATCTCGTTTTTTCTGTTTTCGTTCTGTTGGTTTTATTGGTTTTACTTTTAATAAATTAATATCATCATCTTCTTCTAATTCATCTCCAAAATCAGAAGGTGCTTCTTCCCCTGTTTTATATATGCTACCATCTAAATCTTTTTCTTCTTCTTCTTCTTCCAAATTTGTTAATCTATTTTCTATATTTTCTTTTTCTTCTTTACTCATATCTAATATATTATTCGATATTATTTCTGTATCTGATGTATTTTTTTTAGATTCATCATCTTTAGATTCATCATCTTTAGATTCATCATCTTTAGATTCATCATCTTTAGATTCATCAATAATACAACTATCATCTTTAGAATATATTATTGGATTTTTTTTTAAATAATCTGTAAAATTATATACATTTATAAATTTCCCTGGCTTTTTTGAGTTTATATCTTTTTTAATTTCGAAATTTATATAATATTCTTTCATTGGAATACCATTAACAACGACATTATCTATACTAGGCACTGTTTTATCAAACCATTTATTATCTACATCTAACCAATTTCCATCAGAATAATTTTCTATAAGTAATTGATATTCCCTATATCTCTTTTCTAATTCTAATAAATATAAAATTGAAATAGGATATTTTTCAGAAATTTGAACATCATATATTTGATTTTCTTTACTATGACTATCACCAGGTGTATATGTGGTATAATTTAAATGAATAGAAAAAATATCTTTCATATTTTTATGATGGTCACACATAATTCCAATCATATCTTTCAAATATTCAAGTCTTTTTTCTATTGCTAATTTAGTGAGACTTCTAGATTTAAAATCTTGTTTTTTTGGATAATATGATAATAAATTTCCTAGTATAAACATTATAGTATTATTTGCTGCATCATCTTTATTTACGATAAATTTTGTTTTATTGTTAATTTCAATAAAATTTTGATTATAATCTTTAAATTGAATAGAAATGTCTTCTGTCTTTGATATCATATTTCCATTTTTATCACTTTCTATTTTTTCATTAAGCACATCGGTTATAAATTGAAAAATATAAAGTATTTTATCATATACATTATTTTTTATACTAAATGTATTTTTTAATAAATTTCTATATGAGGGATATAATGCCTCTTTTTTAAATTTATTTTGATATTTATATGAATATTCATAACCTAATACACCTAATTTGTTTTTAATAGAACTCGGTCTTGTCCAAGTTTGTCTTTTTCCACCTTTAATATTTTTTTTGGTTTTTCTATTTATTTTTTTAGTTTTTCTGTTTATTTTTTTTGATTTATTATTTGCCATTATATAATATTTATATATAAAAGTAATATTATATAATTAGTATTCACTTGAACACATAGATCTATTTCCTCCTCTTGAATTTAAATAATCAGATTGTTCTTTAGTTATACATGCACATCCATTCCCGCCACTAACATTAGATGTTTCACAACATTTACCATTAAATTCATTATTTGCCCACATAAATAATTGTCCTTCTGGTAATGGAACTTTTGGATTTAATTTGACACCACCTCCATTAACTTCTGCCATCCCAACTTTTTGTTCATATTTATTATTATGAACACCATTTGCCATTTGATATCCTAATGCTGACCCTGCTGTTTCCATTCCTTCTTTTGTAGCACAACCACAAATTAAATGACAACATAATAAACAACCTACAATCATAGAAATTATAACAACTTCTATTCTAGCTTTAAATCCTAATATTTTAATTTCCATATTATACATATTTAATAGATAAAAATTAAAATAAACTATATAATTTTTCACGAATATCTAATATATTTTCAAGAGCACTATTATAATCTCTTATTTTATAACTGTTTATATTGAAAAATCCCGTATCTGTTACTAAATGATATAATAATTTGGGTTTTTTAACAGGTTTACCTTTCATATTTAAAGTATTAAAATTTCCTAAATCAAGGTCTTTAAAATGTAAATTAGGAGCACCTATAATTTCAAAATTTTTAAGTGTGTATTTTTTTACTTGAGAAATGTTTTTAGTATCTATTTTTACAACACCAAGAACTCTTTCACCATTATATAATTGATCATTTACTTTAATATTTTTTAATTTAGTAGATAATCCATTTTCTAATTCAATTAAAATATCA
>MDTB01160988.1_pt1 | contig 23672 bp, 32 predicted proteins | sample 811161 | NCBI WGS metagenome assembly MDTB01 (sample SAMN05326650, study PRJNA326480) | marine metagenome | isolation source: seawater | place: Mediterranean Sea | collected 2009
GGTAATGGATGCAGTAGAGAATTGTGTTAAAGCTGTTATGAATTATGATATTAATAAAGCTACACGAACTGGTTTACCAAATGCATTTGCATACTTCACACAAATATCCTACTTTGCTTTCCTTCGAAGAATAGCTAAAGAAAAGAAACAACAAGACATAAAAGAATTGTATATGGATTATGCTGGAGATGGTGCTTTTGCAGACTTCACTGAATATGAAGGTAAGTCGGGTGCAGTCATTGATCGCATACGACATAAGACTCAACAGATTCGTGATAGAGATAATAAGCTAAAAGATTTTGGTAAAAAAGTAAAAAAAGCTCGTAAACAAAAAACGGGCCCTATTGACGACTTTATTAAATAGTTGAAGGACATATTATATTATGCGAATAGCAATATTGAATGACACACATTGTGGTGTCAAAAATGGCAATGATGTATTTCTAAATAGTGCTGAAGAATTTTACAATAAAGTTTTCTTTCCTTATCTAAAAGAAAATCAAATAGATACAATTCTCCATCTTGGCGATTATTTTGAACATCGTAAGTTTATAAACTTTAAAGCCTTGAATCAAAACAAAAGAGTTTTCCTTGATGTACTTCGTGAGAAAGGAATACACATGAGCATTATTCCAGGCAATCACGATGTTTATTACAAAAATACTAATATACTTAATTCATTAAAAGAATGCTTATATGAATATGATGACTGTGTTTCAATTTATCAAGACCCCATTGATTTAAAATATGATAATATTACTATTGGCATGGTGCCATGGATATGTGAAGAGAATAAAGAAAAGTGTATGGACTTTTTAAAAAATACCAGCTCTCAAATTATCATGGGTCATTTTGAACTTGATGGATTTAAGTATATGGCTAATACAAATATTAAATCACATGGTATGGATAAATCGATGTTCAAAAGATTTGAAGCAGTTTATTCTGGCCATTATCATACTAAATCAACTCAAGATAATATCACATATCTTGGAACTCAATTCGAGTTAACATGGTCAGATGCTGGTGATCCAAAATATTTTCATGTCTTTGATACTGAGTCTCGTGAGATAGAAGCAGTTCGTAATCCATACACACTTTATAATAAATTTATTTGGGACGATGATCCAATCAAACTTCGTGAAGATATGGTTAAAGGTAAGTATATAAAAATTATAGTAACTTCGAAAAAGAATCTTTATGAGTTTGACAAATTCCTAGAAAAAGTGTATAATTTCAATCCATACGAAGTTAAAGTTTTAGAAACATTCGAAGAGTACAGCGGTGATTCAATCGAAGACAGTAAAGTTTCTACAGTTGATACAGCAACACTTTTAAATAGTTATGTCGATGCAACTGAAACTGATTTAGATAATGATAAACTTAAAAAAATGTTACAAGAGCTTTATGTAGAAGCACAAAACTATGATAGTATTTAAAAAACTTACTTATAAAAATTTTCTTTCAACCGGCAATCAAGAAACAATAATCTATCTTAATAAAGATTCTTCTACACTAGTAGTTGGTGCTAATGGTGCTGGTAAATCTACAATGTTAGATGCTCTTTCTTTTGGCTTATTTGGTAAACCACATCGATCAATAAATAAAGGCCAATTAGTAAATTCTATTAATGGTAAACACCTTGTTGTTACTGTAGAGTTTACTATTGGAACTACAGAGTACAAAATTATTAGATCAGCAAAACCAACCAAGTTTGAGATTTATCGAAATGGAAAATTATTAAATCAAGAAGCACATGCACGTGACTATCAGAAAATTCTTGAAACAAATATTTTAAAATTAAATCATAAATCTTTTCATCAGGTAGTTGTACTTGGATCAAGTAACTTTATTCCTTTTATGCAACTGAATCCTTGGAATAGGCGTAATGTAATCGAAGACCTATTAGATATAAAAGTTTTCACAAAGATGAATGCTATTCTAAAAGACAAATATAATATTCTAAGATCAGAACTTAAAGATGTAGAACATAGTATTGAAATACTAAATGAAAAAATTAAATTAACTAATTCACATATTAGTGAGCTTCAATCTATTGATGACGAAAAGAAAAAAGAACTTACTACTGATAAAGAATTATTAGAAGAAGAAAGAAACAAGCTTGAAGAAAAGAAAAAAGAATTAGAAGAAAAAATTTCTGAAGGTGGGCCTGACAAAGTTGAGGTTGATAAACTTGGTGCAAAGAAAAAACAACTTGTAAGTCTTGAAGGACAAATAAAAGGTAAGCTTGCAAATCTATCTTCCCAGAAAAAGTTTTTTGAAGATAATAAAGAATGTCCAACTTGTGGCCAAGATATATCTGTAGAGCTAAAAGAAAATGCTATCAGTGATTATGAAAAAGATATTACAGAAACAAAATCTGGCTTAACAGAATTAAAAGATGTATTAGAGCAAACAGAAACAGACTTTGAAAATATAAATGATTCATTTTATGAATTTAAAAATCTTACTAGTGATTTAATTCGTCTCAGTGGTGATATTAAAAGTAAAGATACAACGATTAAAAAACTTCAAGAAAAAATAGATAAGCCATCTGAAGATACATCAAATAGTAAAGAAGAATTAAATACTCTTAATATATCTAAAACAAAAACAACTGAACTAAAAAATAAACATATTACACAAAAAGCATACTATGATGCTCTTTATGAATTACTAAGAGATACGGGAATTAAAACAAAAATTATTAAAGAGTATCTTCCAGTAATGAATAAACTTATCAATCAATATTTGCAAGTATTAGACTTTTTTGTTTCTTTCCATTTAGATGAGAACTTTGATGAGACAATCAAATCTAGATACAGAGATGAATTTACATATCCATCTTTTTCTGAAGGTGAAAAACAAAGAATTGATTTGGCTTTACTTTTCTCTTGGAGACAGATTGCTAAATTAAAAAATTCAGCTAATACAAATCTATTAGTTTTAGATGAAACCTTTGACTCATCTTTAGATGCTGATGGTGTAGATAACCTATTTAAAATCCTAGCTACCCTTGATAAAAACACAAATACATTTGTTATATCACATAAACAAGACCTATTAGATGGCAAATTCCCTGCAAAAATAGAGTTTCATAAGGTAAATAACTTCAGCAAAATAAAGTGATATTTCTGCATTTTTTTACTTTACATACCGATTATTGTATGAAATAATAGCTATAGAAAATGAGAGGTTAAGTTATGATAGTTAAGGATTCAAAAGAACATCGTTCGGCTCTAGGAAAACTCCTGGCCCGTGAAGACATCACAATCAATCACGGTAATTATAAGACAGCATTTTTCGATGTTAAGAATCGTGTCTTAGGTTTACCCGATTGGTCTGACAAAAATAAATCAGTTTACGATATGTTACTTGGTCACGAAGTTGGCCACGCACTTTATACTCCTCTTGAAGAATTAGAATTTGTGAAAGGTATGCCACACTTTGACGTTATTAATATTGTAGAAGATGTTCGAATCGAAAGAATGATTCAAAAGACATATCCTGGCTTACCTCGTTATTTCAAAGAGGGTTACACTGAGTTATGGGATGCCGGATTCTTCGGTGTTGACGAAGACAAGATAACAGATTTAAACTTTTTAGACAGACTTAATCTTCATGCAAAAGTTGGTAAAATTGTTGATGTTCCTTTAAATGATGAAGAGTTAGAACTTTACAATGAATGTTATGCAGCAGAAACATTTGAAGATGTTATGGAAATTTATCAAAAGATTGTTGATCGTTTAGAAAAAGAAAAAGAAGAAAAAGAAGGTAAACAAGAAGAGTTCGAACATAACGAGCCAAATGTTCCCGATAACAATGAAGACGAAACACCACCAATGGGTGGAGGTGCTGATGATAATGATATTACTGATGAAGATTTTAATAAAGCTTTAGAAGAATTAGAAAATGAATCCAAAGATTTATCTGGCCACGATGATGACTTTAAAGATGACGGTACAGAAGCTGAAGAAGATGGTAGTAAGAATGTTCCAAGTAACGGAAATGAAGCACCCGAAGAACCAATAGAAGATTTAAAAGAAGATTTCAAATCAGATACTCAAAGAAAGTTTGATGAAACACTTGAACAAGAGCAATTTGACAAACTGGAAGCCAATCCATACGCTGATATTAATGCTATGATTCCAAGTAAAAAATCTTTAAACAAAGTTTTAGTAAACTACAAAGACTTAGATGAAGAACGTAAAGCTGTTCTTATTAATGCTGACTCATCATTTGAAAAAATATGGAATGAACCAATCGAGTCTTGGAATAGTGAGACATATATATATGATAATCTTGATCCTTCTGAACTGTTTTTAACATTTAAAAAAGAAACTTCAAAAAAAGTTGCAACTTTGGTTCGTGAATTTGAAAGAAAGAAATCAGCATATCAATACTCAAGAGCTCAAGTGTCTCGTTCGGGAAAACTTGATGTTAATAGAATTCATTCATACAAGTATGATGATAACATCTTTGCTTCAGTTACTAATTTAGCAAATGCAAAATCTCACGGTATGATTTTCTTTGTTGACTACTCTGGCTCAATGCACGGTACGATTGGTGCTGTTTTAAAACAAACACTTCTTTTAACAGAATTTTGTGATAAAGTTGGAATACCTTATGAAGTTTATTCTTTTACTGATTGTGGGTATTGGGGTAACGAATCTGACTTTGGATTTCAAGACGAAGTATCTCTAGAGGGTGTGAGAATAACAAATCCTCTTTCAAGTAAAATGAAGAAAAAAGAAAAAATTTATTTTAGAAAATATCTTTGGTTAATTGCAGAACATTTTTCTTGTGGTCAGCATGATCCTTGGTTTCGTAGTGAAAGTGAAAAATTTGGTGGTACTCCACTAAACTCAAGTCTTCTAGCTTCTGTTCATTTGATTGATAAATTTAGAGCAGAGAATCCAATTCAAAAATTAATGTTGATTACATTAAGTGATGGCGATAGCCACGGAATAAGTCTTAATAAAAGATACATTGACAGTGGTCTGTCTTTCAAAATTGGAAATAAAAGAGTGTCTATTCCAAGACATAATAGAACACAAACTGAACATATTGTTAAAGCACTTGGTAAAGTAAAAGATGTGACTACAATCGGTTTCTTTCTTCCAAATAGTAAAAGTGATGTTAATTACCGACTCGGTTCTAGTTTTGGTTATGTAGAAAAAAGAGAATTTAGTAAAAAATACAATAAACAAAAACATCTTGAACTGAAAGATTTTAATGGATATGACTCTTACTTCTTTATGGATTGTAATCCAAAAATAATAACAGAAGAGGAATTCAATCCCGAGATAACAGACAGAGCTGGCAAAAGTATGGCTGACTCAGCTAGTTCTCAAAAGAAACTAGCCAGAGAGTTTGCTAAAAACAAAAGTTCTTCTAGAAACAGTCGAATACTTTTAGAAAAGTTTGCAGAAATGGTAGCATAAAAAAATGAAATTAGATGCATTTTATTCTTTACATTGGTTTAAATTTAGATAATAATATAGGTATGAAAGTTAGGAAAGGTTAAATTATGAATAGAAAAGAAATATTGAAAAAGAACACTGATGTTCTAAAAGCTCACTTCGGCGGAAATGTTGTAAAGCGTTCCGATGTTTACAAAGCTGCTAGTGATTATGGTATGACAGATCGTGAAGGCAAGAATGTCGTTTACAAGTCAATGGTTCCAGCAGATAAACGTGGTTACTATAAGTTTCCAAGTGTTAATGATAATGTAGGAGAGCCAGTTCTAAACTTGGCAAAACCAGCAATGGAACTAAGATCAGTTGCTTCAGTTGTTGATGACGAAATTTACATTCCCGAAAAACTTCCCGAATATGTGAAGTGGGGAGAGTTTAATACAATCCAAAAGATTATTAAATCTAAAATGTTTTTTCCCGTTTATATCTCAGGCCCTTCGGGTAATGGTAAGACTATGATGGTTGAACAAGCATGTGCTAAGACTGGCAGAGAATATGTCAGAGCTCAGATTTCTCCCGAAACGGATGAAGATGATTTAATTGGTGGTTTTAGATTAATCAATGGTGAAACTATTTTCCAAAAAGGGCCAGTTATTAAAGCCATGGAAAAAGGATGTATTCTTTTAATTGATGAGATTGATAGAGCTACAAATAAGATCATGTGTCTTCAAGGTATACTTGAGGGTAATCCCGTTCTTCTTAAAAAGACTGGCGAAGTGATCAAACCTAGAGAAGGTTTTAATGTGATAGCCACAGCAAATACAAAAGGTCGTGGTTCATCTGATGGTCGATACACAGCTGCAACAATTATCGATGATGCGTTCTTAGAACGATTCGTAGCTGCAATAGATCAGCCATTTCCAAAACCAACTGTTGAGAAAAAGATTGTTTTGGCTCACATGAAAAAATTTGATAAAGTAGATGAAGAGTTTCTAGACAAACTGATCGCATGGTCAAATGTTATTAGAAAAACCTTTGAAGCTGATGGTGTCGAAGATGTTGTCTCTACTAGAAGATTGTGTCACATAACTAAAACATACGCAATATTCAATGACAGAATGAAATCAATCCACCTTTGTATTTCAAGGTTTGATGAAGAAACACGAGATGCATTCCTTGATCTTTATACTAAGATAGATGAAGATGCAGATTTCGGAAAAGAGGAAGATGATTTAAATCGTTATGAAGAATACACGGAAGAATTTGCTGAAGAAGCATAACCTAACCTAACCTAACCTCAAAAAATCCTGCTCTTCGGGGCAGGTAATTTTTTATATAAATAAAGAAGGAAAATAATACATTATGAAAATTAGTGAAGCAACAATAGAAGTTCTTCGTAACTTCGCAAGTATTCAACCAAACCTTGTGGTTTCTGCTGGTTCTAATCTAAAGTCGATTAGTGAAGCTAGAAATATTATGGTTTCAGCTGACATTAGTGAAACTTTTGACAAGGACTTCGGTATCTATGATCTAAATGAATTCCTATCTGCATTCAATCTTATTGATGGTGCTGAATTAGAGTTCACTGATAATGCAGTATTGATCAAAGGTGCTGATGATAAAGTCGTTTATCGATTTGCAAATGCTGAGATTCTTACACAGCCGGCAAAAACAATTAATATGCCAGAAGCAGATTTAGAAATGACTTTAACAGAAAGTGAGATTGCACAAGTTAAAAAAGCAGCATCAGCATTAGGGCATCCAGTTTTGTCTATTACAAAAGAAGATAATGATACTGTAGTTAAAGTGTGTGATCCAAATAACCCAACAGCAAACACTTGGAGTAAAAAAGTTACACCAACTAAAGTTCCAAGTGGAAATTATGATTATCAATTTTTGATCTCTAACCTTAAATTGATTCAAGATGATTATACCTTGCAAGTATCAAACAAATTGATATCAAGTTGGAAATCTAATAATCGGAATCCAATAGTTGAGTATTGGATAGCGCTAGAAAAAACATCAACCTATGAGGACTAAACTATGAGTGAAGAAAACACTTATGATGCAGCAGCAGCTGTAGGTGATTCTAAAGGCCCAGCACCTGATATAAATTTAGGTGACTTTGCTGTAACAGTGGCAATTATTGATACTGTTGCTAAGCGTGGTGCCTTTGAAGGAGCAGAGTTGGCTGACGTCGGCCGACTTCGTGAGAGGTTAACTACCTTCATTGAGTTTCATAAACCCAATGATGAAGCTCCTCCACCGCCTGAAGATGCTGTAGCAGCAGAAACTTTAGATTCTGCAGACACGGACATTATTGATATTGATGATGTCGAAAACTAATTTTTAGAATTAGTTAATGCTCCTGAGTAAGAGTTTTAAAATGCTCCCTTTTTATTGACTTTTTTATTATATTGTGATATATTTTTACTATGAATGAAATTAAAAATTACTTATGGGTTGAAAGATATCGACCTGCCAAAATTAAAGATTGTGTTTTACCTGATCAACTAAAAAAGATTTTTACAAATATAGTTGAAGAGGGTGAGATACCTAATATGATTTTAAGTGGTACTTCGGGACTTGGAAAGACCACTGTTGCTCGAGCTCTTTGTAATGAGCTTGATCTTGATGTTCTACTAATTAACGCTTCAGAAGAAAGTGGCATTGATACGTTACGCTCGAAAATAAAACAGTTTGCGTCTTCGGTATCGTTACATAGTGGAAAACATAAGGTAGTACTTCTTGATGAAGCAGACTACTTGAATGCACAATCAACACAACCAGCACTTAGAGCTTTTATCGAAGAGTTCAGTTCAAGTTGTAGATTTATTCTTACTTGTAATTTTAAGAATAGAATTATTGAGCCACTTCATTCAAGATGTTCTGTTATTGACTTCAATACTTCTAAAGAAGATTTAGTTCGTCTTTGTGGAGAATTTCTATTTAAACTTAAAGGTATTTTAAAAGAAAACAATGTAGATTATAGAGAAAAAATTATTGCAGAACTTATTATGAAGTTTGCTCCCGATTGGAGAAGAGTTCTAATGGAGTGTCAGAAACATTCTAAGACAGGCGAACTTTCTTCTGATGTTTTAGTTTCTATGACAGATCAAAAACTTGATATTCTATCTACATATATTAAAACTAAAAATTTCAAAGAGATGCGTAAATGGGTTGCAGAAAATGCTGATACAGATTCGTCTGTTATATTCAGAAACATCTATGACAAAATTTATACATTTATCGAACCAAGTGTAATACCACAAGCAGTTATTATTCTTGGTGATTATCAATTTAAAGCTGCATTTGTTGCTGATAAACAATTAAATATGGCAGCATGTTTAACAGAACTTATGGGTATATCATAATGAACACTATGCATAAAGTAATTATTTGGAGATTATTATCTATTCTTATGTGTATATTATTAGCTAGACTATGGTTTGGTGATTGGCATGCAACTTGGTTTGGATTATTCATATCTGTTGTTATGACTATTATTCATTACTTTTATGAAAAGGTATGGGATTATTACAAATATCCTAAACAAGAAGTGGAGTGGTTTGAAAAATGAATCCATTTGACTTTTTAAACTCAATTAACAAAGGAGCTAGTGGTGAAGATTTATTTTCCACCGAACGATCCGAAGAAAGAGGAGAAACAGTTCAAGATTATAATTGTTTTATCGTTAACCGCGGGCTTTCTTATCATAATGACGCTATTCTTTTAGCAAATGAAATGAATAGATTATCTGATTTACCTCATATCATGCAGTTTGATTTTTTTAGATATGCACTTAGACCTAGAAAAAGATTTGCTAAGTGGTCTAAACAAAAACAAGCAACAGATGATATTAAATTAATTCAACGTGCATTTAATTACTCTCGTGAGAAAGCTGAACAAGTGTATGATTTATTTGATAAAAAACAAATCAAAAAATTTAGAGAACTATTTAACGAAGGAGGCTCTTAGTGAGCAAAGAACTAAACGAGATTGATAAGAAAAAATTAATTGAAGCACACCAATATCTTTATTATTGTAAAGGCCTTCCAGTAATTAGCGATTATGAATACGATCAAATGTGTGACAAGTGGGGAATATTTGGTGGAGGCGGTTCTGATATGGAATCATCATATTCAGAAGATATTAAATCTCTTGCTGCTACATTAACAAGAAAGCTTGGATAAATGAAACCACTAATAGTAACAAAAGAAGATAGAGAAAATTTAGAAAGACGAATAATAGCTATAATGTTTTTACTTTCAGTATTTACAGCTTTTATCAACATATCAATAGGAATTTACTTTGGAGTTATGACAAACGTAGTTGTAAACTTTTTTAAGTATGTAATTAATAAAAGAGATATTATATAATGGACGAGAGAATATTTGGATTAGCTGCATGTGTAGCATGGTATTTTGTTGGTAAAGCTGTAGGATATAAAAAAGGCCATACAAGAGCAATGGATGCGTGTGACAGTGTAATAAGTGAAGTTATTGCTGATGTAGAAAACGGTGATTACGCTAAATGGACTGATAACGAAGAAAGTGAAGATTCTTAATCTTATAAATAAAGTTTTAATGAATGTAAGATTATGGAATTTATTACTGACGAGATTGTGAAGTGGCAACCACCTGACATGGTGGAAATAACCCTTCAAGAACCTGATGATTTTTTAAAGATTAAAGAAACGCTAACTCGTATTGGTGTTTCATCTAAAAAGAATCGAAACACACTGTATCAGTCGTGTCACATTTTACACAAACAAGGCAGATACTTTATTGTACATTTTAAAGAATTATTTCTATTGGATGGTAAACCAGCAAACCTAACAGAGAACGATGTCCAGCGTAGAAACACTATTACTGAACTTTTATCTGATTGGGGTTTATTAGATATTGTTGATCCTTCAAAATTAGAAAATAGATTTGCTTCTTTAAAACAAATTAAAATTTTATCACATCGAGAGAAAGGTGATTGGAACTTAGAGTCTAAATACTCTATAGGAAATATTAGGAAATAATTATGGCAACTGACTTAACTAAATTAAATAAAATACAACTAGAAGAACTTGGTCGTGAATATGGTATCGAACTAGATCGCAGAAAAACTAAAGCTAAATTAGTTTCTGAATTACGAGAAGTAGTAGGAGATACAAACCCACCACCAGCAGAACCAACATTATTAACAGAAGAACCTGTAATAGAAACTGGCTTAAAAGTTCTAAGAGATGAAACTGGTGCACCTGTAACTTTTTCAGATAAAACAGAAGCTAGACGAGCTGGAAATAAAAAGGGTGGTAGACCGATTCAATTAAATGGCAATTGGATTGTAAAACTTTACTAATTTTATATAAATAATTTTGAAGATGCTCGAGTGAGGTCTTCATTAATTAATAACTTGCTTAATAAGGAGGCAAAAAAATGACACAGTTCACAACTGCACATATTGGTAGCATTATAGATATGCTACAACCAGATAACCGATTCATCGGTTTCGATACAATGTTCGATAGACTCGAACGAAACGTACAATACCACGATACGAACTTTCCCGTATATAACGTGGTTCATAATAAAGAAAACGACTCGTACGTTATTGAATTAGCACTTGCTGGATATAGTGATGATGACATCACAATTACAGTAGATGATCAAACACTTATTATCAAAGGTGATAAAGGTGAAGATCAAAAACAGTATACTCATAAAGGAATTGCTTTTCGTAAGTTTGAAAAGCGTTGGACACTTGGAGAGTATATGGTTGTACAAAGTGCATCATTTGAAAACGGATTATTAAAAATAGACATTGATAAAGTTATTCCTGATGAAAAGAAACCAAGAGTAATTACTATTGGCAAAAAAAGTGAAAAAAAGACTTTACTTAAAGGATAGTTTATTGTATAATAATGGCATAATTTAAGAAACAAAGTAAGATATATATGACCGAACAACCCCTGCTTATAGGTGGGTAAAGTATCGGAGCTTGATGGTGACGACCAAGTGGAGATAGCCATACAGAGTAAACCGAGTTTGTTGGATGTAACTACTATAAGGTTAGCTGCAAGGCGTTGCAGCTCTGACAATACGGGTAAAGAGTAAATCCCGCTGTATATCTAGGAAGCTTAGAGAGGTCGCTCCTCTCCAATCTTCTGTCTTTTTGTTCTTTACTTTCACAGATGATTTTAATATAATGGTAGCATGTTAAAAGAATTTTATACAAACATAGATAGATTCGGAAATAAACTTTTATATCGTGGATACGATGCAAATGGAAAACGCGTACAGAAAAGAGTTCCGTACAAACCTACACTTTATCTACAGACTAAAAACAAAACGACTAAATGGAAATCTATTTACGGTGAGAATGTTGAACCAATAACTTTTTCTTCTATGTATGAATGTAAAGAGTTTTGTAAAACACACGAATCCGTTGCAAATATTTACGGAAATAAAAAACATATTCCTGCTTTTATTCAGCATGTGTTTCCTAATGAAATTTCCTTTGATCGTAATTTAGTAAATGTAGTTTCTTATGATATTGAAACACAAATGGGATTAGGTTTCCCCGATCCCGATAATGCAATAGTTCCTATTCTTTCCATTGCACTAAAAAGCTCTCGTGAAACTTTCTATCGTGTTTGGGGTATGGGTGATTATGATAAAGAAAAGTCTGAGTTAGATTTAAATATTGAATATTATCGTTTTGATTCAGAGCCTGAAATGTTAGCACACTTTGTTGACTATTGGTCGAATCCCGAAAATATGCCTGATATTATTACTGGATGGAATACAAGACTTTTTGATACACCATATACTATTGCTCGTATTGCACATTTACTTGGTGATAAAATTTCTAAACGTCTTTCCCCTTGGAATAAAATTGATCGTAATGAAATATACATTCGTGGACGTAAAAACATTGCATTTAAAATTTCAGGCATCAATGAATTAGATTATCTCGACCTATTTAAAAAGTTTGCATATACTTACGGTAATCAAGAATCTTATTCTTTAAATCATATCTCTCATGTTGTACTTGGTGATACAAAGATTGATTACTCTGATGTTGGTTCACTACAGCGTTTATATGAATCTGACTATCAAAAGTTTATTGATTACAATATTAAAGATGTAGAGTTGATTGATCGGTTTGAAGAAAAACTAGGTTTGATTACGCTAGTAATGACAACTGCATATCTTGGTGGTGTAAACTATAATGATACACTTGGAACAACTGCAATATGGGATTCAATTATCTATCGTAACTTATGTAGAAAAAATCAAGTACCACTTGCTAATCAAATACCACAATCAGATTATACTATTCGTGGTGCAAAAGAAGAACCTTCACAACAGATTGCTGGCGGTTATGTAAAAGAAGTTCAAGAAGGAATGCATAATTGGGTTTTATCTTTTGACTTAAACTCTCTATATCCTAGTATTATTATTCAGAACAATATGTCGCCTGAAACACTTTTACCTAATATGTTAAACAATCATATTTCGCCAGATAGAATTTTGTCGGGAGATATTAAAGTTGATTCAGAAACTTGTTTGTGTGGTAATGGTTCAGCATTTAGAAAAGATAAAAAAGGTATTATTCCAGAAATTGTAGAAAGACTTTATGAAACTCGTGTAGAAGTCAAGAAGCAAATGCTTGAAGAAAAATGTAAACTTGAATTAGTGCCTCAAAACGAAAAGAAAAAATATCAACAGATAGAGTCAAACATTGCAAGACTTGAAACATCACAAACTGCAATCAAGATTTTACTTAACTCTCTTTATGGTGCTATGGCTAATAAGTACTTCAAGTTTTATGAACCACAGATTGCTGAAGGTGTAACTCTTACAGGACAAACAGTTATTAAGCGTGGTGAAAAAGCAGTAAATGAGTATATGCAAAGTATTATGGAAGATGATAAAGATCGTGTGATTGCAATTGATACTGATTCACTTTATATTACAGTTGATGATATTATTGAAAAACATGCTTCTGATAAAGAACCTATTGAATGGTTAGATCAGTTTGCAAATGATGCTTTAGAAAAAGTTCTAGAAAAAACTTATGGCAAATATGCTAATGAAACAAATGCATACACAAACCGCATGGTTATGAAACGAGAAGCAATTGCTGATCGTGGTATCTGGACTGCAAAGAAAAGATATATTCTTAACGTGCACAATAATGAAGGTGTTCAATACGCACAACCTAAGATAAAGATGATGGGTATCGAAGCTGTTAAATCTTCTACACCCATGGTTTGTCGTGAGGCAATGAAAAAAATGTTTATATTAATGATGAATGCTAATGAGAAAGAAACTCAAGATGGTATTAAGTTATTCAAAAAACATTTTACTTCTTTGCCACCTGAAGATATTTCTTTTCCTAGAAGTGTAAGTGACGTAAGTAAGTTTGCAAATCGATCTACAATTTATGTAAAGGGCACACCTATTCATTGTCGCGGTGCTTTACTTTATAATCATTATTTAAAAGTCCATGGCTTAGAAAATGAGTATGAAAAGATTCAAGAAGGTGATAAGATTAAATTTTTATATCTTATGACACCAAACCCTTTTAAAGAAAATGTCATTGCTTTTAAAAATGTATTGCCGAAAGAGTTTGACATTCACAAGTATATAGATTATAATATACAATTCAAAAAAACATTCTTAGACCCTTTAGAAATAATTTTAGATTCTATTGGTTGGACTGCTGAACCAAAAGCAAATCTACAAGAATTTTTTGAGTTTTAGAAAGAGGATAATATGTGGACAGAAGATATGAATATGATGCATGAACATTATGGTGTACATGATGTGATTGACAAAATGGATAAAGATAAACTTCGTAAGTTTCTAAAGTTTAGAACAGAATGCATTCAAGAAGAAGTAGATGAACTTGACCAAGCGGTTCGAGGTAAAGAAGTAAACGCAGAAGAAACTGTAGATGCTTTAATTGATATATGTGTATTTGCTATTGGTACTTTAGATTTATTTGGTATAGACGGACATAAAGCTTGGAGAGAAGTCTATGAAGCCAATATGAATAAAGAGATTGGAATTAAGAAAGAAAGACCAAACCCTTTTGGTCTACCCGATTTAATTAAACCTGATGGATGGGAGCCACCAATCCATACGGATAATCACGGAAAGCTAAATGACATATAGTCTAACAATATTTAAATCTATATTTGATAACAAGACACATCGACAAATGAATTTTGCTTCGTTTGAAGAGTTTGAAGATATGATGGAAGATTTACAAAAAGAAGTAAAAAGAAAACCTAGGAAAGGAGAAAGACCTAATGAAGAAACAGCTGCACTTATCTCTCCTGCAATTTATAAAAGAGATACCACAAGAGCTAATACAAATGTTATACAATGGGGTGGATGGGTTGCTCTTGACATTGACGACTATGAAGGAACAATTGCTGATATGTTGGCAAGATTCAAAAGTTATAGGTATTTTTGCTATTCATCGGCCAGTTCTAAAAAAGAAAAACCTAAATGTAGAATTGTATTGCCCCTTACGCGAAGTGTTAAGAATGAAGAAATTAAACACTTATGGTTTGCCGTTAATAAGGAATTTGGAGAAGTAAACGATCCACAAACAAAAGACTTATCTCGTATGTATTATGTACCAGCTAAGTATCCCGACTCATTTGCATTCTTTTATAAACATCGAACTCCAACTAAACATATTGATCCCGATTTATTAATGGGTAAACATTCACAATACAAAGATTATAAAATAGAAAATGATAAGTGGCCAGAAAAAATTAATGAAATGCTTGCATCATATAAGAAAGAAAACTTAACTAATACAGATGTGAAATGGTCAACCTATCGTGATTGTCCATTCGTAAATCAACAGTTAGTAACAGAATATAAAATGATTTCGGAAACAGGTTGGTATCATAAAATGTATCAGATTATGGTATCAATTGCATCAAAAGCTTTGCGTAGAGGCTATCCAGTCACACCAGATCAGATAGAAATTTTATGCAAAGAAATAGATGGAGAAACGGGAGGTTGGTACAAACATAGGCCTTTACGTTTAGAAGCAACTCGAGCTTTAGAGTTTGCACTAAAAAAGAACTAAGGAGAAAAAATGTTTATTGAATGTTATAGAGTGAGTGTTAATGATTGGTCAAAGAAAGCTAATGAACTAAAAAGGCCAGAGAATAAAATTCTAGTCCCTATTGATAGAATTGAATATATTCAAACATCACCTCAACATAGTGATCGAGCAGAAATTATGATGTCTGCTGATAGAAGACTTCATGTACTTGGAAGTTATGAAGATATTCTAGGTAGAATTATAAATCTCGGTCAAACATCTCACATAATGAAAAGATTAGGAGAATAAATTATGAACTATGATAAAGTATTCTTTTGGGCATCTTTAGCATCTATTGTAATTTCTATTGCAATTTGGTGTGAAGTATGGCCTGGAGTAGAGCCAGGATTATCAAAGATAACAGGTATCTTTGTTGGCTTATGGGCACCGACCCTAATGGTTTTATCTAATAGATGTAAAGCTAACTGTAATGGTTAGATTACATTAGTTCCGAGGCGGTCGCGTGTCAAGTTACACGGTTCGTGAGGAACGCTACCTGCAGGGGGGACTGCATTACCAACCCCATCAATTTAAAGGAGAAAGTATGACAACAGTAGCAGCACAACATATATTAATTAAAGATGAAGATAAAGTTTCAGAGTTAACTGGCTTTATTACACCCGAAAACTTTACTAAAATGGCTGAACAACATTCTACTTGTAACAGTGCAAAAAGAGGAGGCCATTTAGGATTCTTCGGTCGCGGACAAATGTTACCAGAGTTTGAACAAGCTTGTTTTAGTGCACCATTAAACGAAGTAGTTGGCCCAGTTAAAACACAATGTGGTTGGCATTTTATTTTAGTAAATACAAGAAATTAAATTTAACATTGACAAAATCAAATGAAAGTGATATAGTATTATTATGACAATAGATGATAAAAATACGCAGAAAGAGTCCATCAAAGTATTACAAGAATGTGCAGAACTTCAGATAAAGAAGTCACAAGATTACAACAATCCCGATAGTCGTGTTCGACAAACAATGTATTATCCACGAGGTGTTGCAACTATTCTTGATATAGTATGGGCTAAAGTACTTCGTATGTATTCAGTAGTTGAAGGCATGGAAGAAAATCCAAGCTATGAACCTAACTTTGAATCACTCGAAGATTCAGCAAAAGACTTAATTAATTATTCGTCTTTTATTGTAGCATATTGTAGACAAGGTATTGATGGACAAGATGGTACAAAAGATTATTTAAATAGAAAGAAAAAAGATGCATAACAATGTGGAAGATATCCGCAATGATGTAGTTTTTAATTTTGTACACGAAAATTTTGTAGAGGATAAATCTGGCTGTAAAGTAATTGAGATTATCAACGCATCTTTTGAAGCTAATGAAAACTCTATTTTTGGTAAACCTAATGAAGATTATATTAAACGCGAATTAGAATGGTATGAATCAAAATCTCTTAATGTAAATGATATTCCAGGCAATACACCACAAATTTGGAAAGATGTTTCATCAAACTATGACTTAATTAATTCTAATTATGGACATCTAATATGGTCGCCAGATAATATGTGTCAGTATGAAAATGTTCGTATGGAACTTGGAGAGAATCCAGCATCTAGACGAGCAACAATGATTTATACACGACCTACGATATGGCTTGATGCTTTTAAAGATGGTATGTCTGATTTTATTTGTACTAATAATGTACAGTATTTTGTTAGAGATGAAAAATTAGTTACTTGTGTATACATGCGTTCTAATGATATTGTATATGGATATAATAATGATTTTGCTTGGCAGAAGCATGTTCGTGATAAACTCATTGAGGATTTAGAAACCGACTGTATGATTGCTTATGAACCAGGCCCTATATATTGGAATGTAGGATCACTTCATATTTATGAAAGACATTTTAATTTAATACAAGAATATATTGATAAGTCAGAAGCAGATTATGAAGAGCTTATATTATTAGCTAGAGCAGAAGCAGAGAAAGCAAGAAATGAACAAGTGGGATGTTAGATTTGTAAGAATGGCAAAAGAAGTTGCTGAGTGGTCAAAAGACCCTTCAACACAAGTTGGTTCTATTGCAGTTAAGAATAGAAAGATTATAGCAACAGGCTATAATGGTTTTCCTAAAGGTATTAAAGATGCACCAAGAGATTTATATGATAGAGAAATGAAACTTAAACTTACTGTTCATGCAGAAAAGAATATGATTTACAATGCAGTCGAACATGGAGTTAAGCTAGAAGGTTCTACTGTTTATATTTGGGGTTTACCTACTTGTGAAGAATGTTGGAAAGGATTAGTTCAAGTTGGAGTATCACGAGTTGTAATGCCTGATATTGAATTTAATAGTGGTAAATGGAAAGAAGGTTGTAAGTTTGCCAAAGAGTATATGGAAGATGTTGGTATAGAAGTGAAAGAATATTTAATGAGTTTCATTTTATTAAATTATAAAGAAAACTATACTGGGAGAGATAAGTGAAAATAATAATTCCAACTTTGAATAGAACACACGATCAAAAAACCTATAATAGTTTACCTGATAAATATAAAAAAGATGTTGTTTTCGTTGTACAAGCTCACGAGTACGAGGAAATGAAATTTATTTACGGTAATCAAGTTGCCTGTCTTCCAAAAGAAATAAATAAACTTTCTCCTACTAGACAATGGATACAAGAAAACTATGGAGACGAAAGATACGTTGTAGTTGATGATGATGCACATGCATGGCATTACAAAGAGCCAGTTACGATTGATGGTAAAGAAGTATGGGGTTTTAAGAACGGAGTCAGTAGAGCATTTACAGAAGATGACTTCGATACTTTGTTCCAAGAAGTGAATGAATTTATGGACAATGGTATTATTCATGTTGGTATGTTAGCTTCTAACATGAAGCCAACTTCAGAACCTAATCGTTATCCTATTAGATCAAATGAAAGAATAATGCAAATCGTTTTTTATGATGGGCCTAATTTACCCGATGACATACAATGGTCGCGTGTAACTATGGGACAAGATATTGATGTTAACTTACAACTATTAAGTAAAGGATATGAAAATAGAATCTTTTCAAAATATTGTTTATGTACATCTGAAACAAGTGCTAAAGGTGGTTGTCAAGTTTATAGAACAGTTGAGAATCACAATGCATCTCAAAGAAAGATTGCTGTGATGTGGCCAGGCATCGTAAGATTAAAACCTAAAGAAATAACATCAGGCCCATGGAAAGGCCAAACAAAATTAACAATGACTGTACAATGGAAAAAAGCTTTAAACAGCAGAAAAAGTGAAGGGATATTAGATGAGTTCTTCGTATAAGTTTGCAAGTATTATACCACTAATTGGTGGAGAAACTATTGCAATGGAAAAGGTATTTGGGAAACGTCCCGAATATATTATGTCGTATAGTGGATTTAAAGCAAATGATTCACAATTATTAAACTACTATAACAATGAAGTACCTTATCATGTACTTGATGATTATAATGGTGTTCTAGAAAAAGTAGATGTAGTAAATAGTGTATGTCCTTGTGCAGGACTTTCTACTTTAAGTCCAACAGCATCTGGCGATAATCATAATAATGATTGGATGATTGAATCATCAAAATATGTTTTACAGAACCTCGGCCCTAAAGTTCTTTGGGGAGAGAACTCACCTCATTTAGCTGGTAACATGGGTAAACCTGTAGTTGAAAAGCTTCGTAAACTTGCTGAAGAATTTGGATATACATTTTCTTTATATCGTACAGCATCAAGACTTCATGGTATTGGTCAAGTACGTCAGCGTTCTTTTTACTTCTTTTGGAAAAGTGATCGTGTTCCAGTATTTAAGTATTATAATAAACCTATGGAAAAAGCAACAGATATTATTCTAAATGCAAAAGTATCTGAAGATGATCCTATGAATGAATGTATTAGCAATAAGAAACCTACTGACGATATTACATACAAACATATTTTAGAAGTAGTACATGGTGGTATATCACACGCAGAATTTATTGAACAGCTTCCAAAGACAAGAGAAGCAAATTCTTATCTAGAAAGACATTATGGAGAAGATAAGTGTTACGAGATTCTAGCTGAATGGGCAGATGGTTTCGAAGGAGAACAATACGAAAGGTTTGCAGCTTCTTGTCGTAGAAAACATCATAAGCTTACAGTAGTAGGTGGTGGTATTATGAGACGTGGTATTATCTTTCCAAAAGATTGTATTGGTGCATTCGTAGGTCACTTACCTTATATGTTAGCTCATCCTACAGAAGATAGATTTATTACATTTCGTGAAGCATTAGCTTTAATGAAAATGCCTGAAGATTTCCAATTACTAGGTGGTAAGAAAAATGCTAATATGATTTGTCAAAATGTGCCAGTGTGTACAGCAAGTGATATGGCTGAAAATGTCAAAGACTGGCTAGATGGAAATATCGATACTGTCGATGCTAACTTTATTCGTCAAGATAATAATAAACAAGAATATGTTGTTGAAAGACAGCCAAATAGTCTAGAAGAATTTTTAGTTTAAGTTCTTTACATTTGATAAGTATTATTGTATAATTGTCGTCAACAAAAAGGATAACTATGTCTCTATTAGAAAAATTACAGAAAACTTCACGCGTTACTGGAACCGCCGTATTAAATAAATCACAGTTCTTTGGTGAAAAAGAATTTACTACGACTTCTGTTCCTATGATAAACGTAGCATTATCGGGTAGTTTAGATGGCGGATTAGCTTCTGGCCTTACAGTATTAGCTGGCCCTTCGAAACATTTCAAAACATCATTTGCGCTATTAATGGCTTCAGCATATCTGAAGAAGTATGACGATGCAGTATTATTGTTTTACGATTCAGAGTTTGGTTCACCACAATCATACTTCGAAAGTTTTGATATTGATACATCACGAGTTCTACATACGCCAGTAACAAATGTAGAAGAATTAAAATTTGATTTAGTAAATCAGTTACAAGAGATTGATAGAAAAGATCGAGTAATTGTTATTATTGATTCAGTTGGTAATATTGCTTCTAAGAAAGAAGTAGAAGATGCAATGAATGAAAAATCTGTTGCAGATATGACTCGTGCAAAAGCTCTCAAAGGATTATTCAGAATGATAACTCCAATGTTAACATTAAAAGATGTTCCTTTATTAGCTGTTAACCATACTTACATGGAGATTGGATTATTTCCAAAAGCTATTGTATCGGGTGGTACGGGAATTATGTATTCAGCTGATAACGTATGGATCATTGGACGTCAGCAAGAAAAATCTGGCACAGAAATACAAGGTTATCACTTTGTAATCAATGTAGAAAAATCACGATTTGTAAAAGAAAAATCTAAGATTCCTATTACTGTAACTTGGGAAGGTGGTATCGAAAAATGGTCTGGCCTTTTAGATGTTGCAGTACAAGGTGGATATGTAGTTAAACCTAAGAACGGTTGGTATCAAGCAAAGAATCCAGCAACGGGAGAAGAACTGTCGGGTAATGTTCGTGCAAAGCAAACATTAAATGCAGAGTTTTGGGAAAACCTTTTCTCTAAAACTGACTTCTTTGAGTGGATACAGAAACGATTTAAAGTTGCTCACACATCAATGTTTGGTGAAGAACCAAAAGAAGAAGATGTATAAAAGAGATATAGATTGGCAACTAGTAGAAAAGGCCGATGCAGATTTATTTGCGATTAAACTTTTATCTGGAAAATATTCTGATATAATATACACATACGGAAAAGTTGAAGCTCCTACTGAAGAAAATAAAGATGGCACTATGACTCTTAAGTTTGATTGGAAACTTGAGTATAAGCCAGAAAGTATGGAAGAAGATTTAACAAACTCTAATGAATTTAAAAATCATATTGGGGATATTTTAAGGGACATTATTATTGATGGAAACAAACACGACACAAGAGAATATACAGACGATAATTATCAAGAAGTTGATTCAGAATGAAGACTTCTGTAGAAAAGCTTTACCACATTTAAAGCCAGAATACTTTGAGGGAGAACATCGCCCTGTCTATGATTTATTCCTATCGTTTATATCAAAGTTTAATAAACTGCCGACATCTTCTGTATTAGATATTGAATTACAATCATCGGGGTTTACAACTCGTCAAGACCTTAATGAAATTGTTAACCTAATAAAAACAGTAGATCAGCCAGTTGATTGTGATATGAATTGGCTTCTTGATACTACTGAACGATGGTGCAAAGATCGTGCATTATATCTTGCTATCATGGAGTCTATTAATATTATTGATGGTAAAAAGAAAGGTGTTGCAGAGGGTGTAATACCCGAAATACTTTCTAAAGCTTTATCTGTTTCATTTGATACAAATGTAGGTCACGATTATATTGAGAATGCTGACGGACGTTTTGATTTTTATCACGAAAAAGAAGAACGTATTCCATTTGATTTAGAAATGTTTAACGAGATTACTAAAGGTGGTATCACTAAGAAAACTCTTAATATCATTCTTGCTGGCACAGGTGTTGGTAAATCTTTGGCCATGTGTCACTTTGCGTCAGCAGCATTATCTCAAGGACAGAATGTATTATATATTACTTTAGAAATGGCTGAAGAAAGAATTGCAGAACGTATCGATGCTAATCTTATGGATATTCCGATTGATCAAGTTGAGAATATGCCTAAAGATTTGTTTGATAGAAAAGTTGATACTATTAAAGCAAAAACAAAAGGTAAACTTATTGTAAAAGAATATCCTACATCTACCGCTCACGTTGGTCACTTCAGAGCACTTCTCAATGAATTAAAACTGAAGAAAGATTTTATTCCCGATGTAATCTTTATTGATTATATTAATATATGTGCTTCTTCTAGAGTCAAAGGTCTTGGTGGTGCAATCAATAGTTATTCACTAATCAAAGCCATTGCAGAAGAACTTCGTGGATTAGCTGGCGAATTTAAAGTTCCAGTATGGTCTGCAACTCAAGTTACTAGATCAGGATTTGCTAATACTGATGTAGAACTTACAGATACCGCGGAGTCTTTCGGACTTCCAGCTACAGCTGACTTGATGTTAGCTCTTATATCTACAGAACAACTCGAAGAGATGAATCAGATAATGGTCAAACAGTTAAAGAATCGATATAACGATTTAACTAAAAACAAAAGATTCGTTATTGGTATTGATCGTCCTAAAATGAGATTGTATGATGTAGAAGAATCAGCACAAACCCTCACAAATGATCAGCCTCAAACCACTAACGAAGCTAATAAATTCTCATCATTCATCGTATAAATGGCCATTATGGCACAGCAAAATAGATGCATTTTTCTGCATCTTTCCTGTTGACAACGCTGCTTCTAGCGTGATATTATATGTATAGAAAGTGAGGTTAGTATGAGTTATCTATCGAAAGAAAAAATTGAGGACGGTCTGTCCGAGTTATATAAGCTTGAGGAGTTTACTCCTAAAGATTATGATGGTTTCAAAAAAATTGAAGCAGAGATTATAAATTCCATTTTTGGATATTATGATTATTTAAAAATATCAGACACTTTGTCTTGTTTCCCTTATAGCACCTCGTATGACTTAATGAAAGTCATTGAGTACTATGAAAAAAGTTTTACGGAAGCTATGAGTGAAAAAGAAATTGAAGACAGAACAGGTGTTGTTGATACAAGTGGTTGGAAGGCAGAAGATGTCTACAAAGATAATTAAGGAGAATAAGGTTATGGCAGAAAATAGTAAATGTGATTGTTGTAATGAAAGTGGTGTAAAGATAGTTAAGCATCACAACTTCTATGGTAAAGTTTGTGAGTGGTGTTCGTATGAAATACGAGACATGGAAATTGAAGCCGCAAGGCATGGAGAATAAGGTTATGGGATTAATTGAATTAGATAATGAGTATCAGACACTTCTGAAAGAGTATCACAGCTCTCCAAGTGGTAGTAAGATAGAATTTGAGCTCGGTAAGAAACTAGACGAGCTAGATAAGGAGATTGCTGAAAAGGCAATGGATGTTGAATATGATTGGGGGTCAGACTAATGGCTAGAAAGTTTATGATTGATATAGACGGAACTATCTGTTCTTTAGCTCTTTACGAGAAAGAAGATGGTAGTTTCGATAATAATGAAAAGAAAGCACGTCCTTATAAGGATCGAATAGCTTATTTTAATAATCTATATGATGAA
>MDTB01202303.1_pt1 | contig 23669 bp, 21 predicted proteins | sample 811161 | NCBI WGS metagenome assembly MDTB01 (sample SAMN05326650, study PRJNA326480) | marine metagenome | isolation source: seawater | place: Mediterranean Sea | collected 2009
ACTATAATATCTACGCCTTTATTAAAATACTCACGGAACAACTCAGGAAACCTAAGATCGAAACATATTGCGAGCCCTATCTTTAAAGTCTTGATACTAAAAATTACTGGTTTGTCGCCAGCTAAGTATGTTTTGTTTTCATTAATCTCTTTTCCGCCAATAATAGCTTTGAATAAATTGATTTTTCTGTATTTGCAAAGTATATCCCCAGAATCACTTATTACCACGGCTGTATTAAAAACTTTCCTCTCAACTGTTGAGCGCTCGTATATTGAGCCACACAGAATATGTATTCCATTGTTCTTAGCAATATCCATCAATGGATATAACGACTCACCCGGTATCTGTTCCCCAATTTTATTAAATAATTCTAAAGTATTAAATGACCCACGGTAATTAAATACTTCAGGCAACAATACAAAATCTGCTTTTTTACTCGCTGCTTTTTCTATTAAAAGACAAGCATTTTCTATATTTTTTTTTTTATTTTTACCTGAGTTTAATTGGATTAAGGCAACTTTCATATTTTTTTTGAAACTGTTTTAATTATTTCAACTGCATGGTCAATTTCATCCTTGCTTACACAAAGATGAGGACGCAGTCTTACAGTCTTTTCACGGGTTGGATTACTTAACATTTTATTATGAATTAATCCATTGAAAAAAATATCTCTTTTCTGTTTATCAGAAAAATCGAATGCAAATAGCAAACCCTTATTTCTTAAGTTTTTTAATTCTTTGATTTTTTCTAAGCCTGATTTTAATCTACTTGCCATCTTATTCACATTGTGTAATGTCAATTTGTTTTCTAGAACCTTCATTATATATTTGCATCTAATCATATCAACAATATCTGCATCCCAAGTAACCTCTAGTCTGATAGAGTTTTTGAAAATTTTGGAAAATTGTTCTTGCACAGCTATTCCGGATAATTGAGTTTTTTTACCAAATACTAAAATATCTGGTACTATCGATAAGTGCTCATGATACCAAGTTTTACCGGTACCCCCAAAACCAATTTGGATTTCATCAAAAATAAGAGGGGTATCATATTTGGTTGCTATTTCTCTGATACCAATAAAAAATTCATCAGGGAAATAATAATCTCCATATGTACATTGAATTGGTTCAACTAGTATAGCACAGACATTATCACTTGATTTAATTCGATGCTCAACTTTATTTAAAACTTCACTTACAAAATTAGAATCTACTATTTTTTTTCCATCTTGATATTTTATAACCGGGTTGTCAAATGGTCTTTCCATAATCTTAGGAAAACCATTTAAACGATTTTTTACCGGTTGGAATCGGCAAGTTAAAAATGCGCCGTACGAATTTATACCATGAAAACTACCCTTAAAGGTTATTACAGAATGATGTCCTTTGCCTTTATAATCCATAGCTGTTTTAATTGCGGCTTCAATTGCTAAAGCACCCGTACATGAATAATGATAGTGGCTAAAATAACCATTGGAAGTATATTTCCTAAACAGTTTATCAAATTCAGAAGATTCATCAGATAAAATTTCACAATTTGTAATTTTTTGATGAGCTACACGCTTAATATCTTCAATATATTCGGGCGAGCTGAATATTTTATGGTTGTAGCCTATTGCCAAAGTTGAATATTGACCAAAAAAATCAAGATATTTTTTATCATTATCTTTATCTACAAGATAAGATCCCTGACTTTTTTTAAAATCTATTTTCCTATTAAATATTGAACTTCGATTCATCGCTTTAGATAACACCCCCGATGAGTAGCATTAGCAAGTTCATCTTTTTTAAAAGCAACCCATTTTGATGGCTTTTAATTACAATTTCGATCCACTTTTTTTGCCTATGATGAATATTATAATACCCAGCATAAAGCTTGAACCTTTCTATTTTAAATCTTAAATAATTAATTACTATTGTAGTCATCTTTTATATAGACATGATCTACATCATATCTGCTGACAGCAAGCCTAATAGCCATCTTATCACCCGCTGCAGTAATTTTATGCTTTCTGTTCCTTTCAATGAAAATAACTTCACCTGCAAAAATTTTCTTTTTTTCACCTTCGACCAACCATTCCCATTCCCCCTCTAAAATGTACCACCATTCATCCCAATCATGGTGATAGTGCATTCGATTGCCCTCTCCTGGCAATTGAGCAATAAGCGTAGCACTATTAGATGGAGAATTTATCACGGTATGAGACCATGATTCTTCTCGACCATATTTATCTATAAGTTTCTGCAAACTCACTTTTTCAAGATTGTAAGATAACTGATTGTTTTTCTTCACTCCATCGCCCTCTAAAATTTGAGCAACATCCGCATCGTAAATTTTTTGAACTTGGTTTGGTGAATAGTATTTTGGTTTACCTGTCAATAGATCTTTGGATTTAGCAATTGCTTCTGCTAGTATAAAATCTTCTTCATTATCGACATCAACGGTAGAGAAACCCTTTAGTTGAAAAAAACCAATTCTGCCATCTCCACCATGATAAGCAGCACCATATTTTTTTATATTCTGTCTAAAATTTTCTGCATTCCATCCCATTATACCACAAGCATAAGCTTTTACAGGCTCTAAAAGCTGTGATGGTGGGGTCTGCTTTTTTTGATCAAAATTAACTGGTTCTCCATTATAAATACATTCAATCCTAATATCTGAGACTGAGATCATTGTATCAAAGTCACTATTTATCATATCATCAATGAATGAATCTATTTCTTCGACAGATAAAAATGGTGATGTTGCTAAAAGCTGAATCAAAATATTACAATCGACATTGTTAATAAAATCTAAAGAGAAATCATCATTTGTAGCGCTATCAGACGCTAATTCTGTATCCCTATGATAAAAATTAATCCCATTATTTTCTGCGATCTCTTTAAAAATTGATGCTTCTGAATTAATATAAATTTTGTCAAGGTATTTTGATTTTTTTGCAGAATCAATTATATATTGTATCATTGGTTTGCCATTTACAAGTCTCAGATTTTTATTCTTTACTCTTTTGCTACCTAGACGAGCTGGTATCATTGCAATAATTTTCATTTTTTACCTCAAATAAATGAAGTTATAATAGGATATCATTTTCTTGCCTCTACGTATACCGAAATCTGAGGATATGTTTGGTCAAAATACTTCAAATCTCTCATCCACCAAGATCGACTTTGTCCATAACCTGAACGATAAACATCTTTAAAACCAGCTTGCATTAATCTCATTTTGAGTTTATTGTAATTCCACCAACAAAGATGATCACCTGGGAAATTGATATTGAAGGTCAAACCAGTTGTTAAACTATCAAGTAAACTTTCTTTATCATCTTTGTTACTATTAATTAATTTTTCAATTTCTTTAGAATCATACTTCCTTTCATTTGGAGTAGGGCAAAATATAGATCTCGGTGATGCAAGATGAAACAACCATTTATCATAAACTGTCATTGGCTCAGATTGCTCAACAAGGGTATCTTGAAAATCAGAATCATCATAAAAATACCACCAGTTCTTATCTATTCTTTGCACAGCATCCCAGTCCATATCAGCACAGGGTCCCGTAGAAATCCGAAAAACACCGTCCTTTTTTAAACAGCGATAGACTTCATTAAAAAGATTATTATTTGCAAAATCAGGAATGTGCTCCACTACATGAGAACAATAAAATGCTTCAACTTGATTTGATTCTATTGGGAGTGTATCATCCTTAACAAAATCATGGTGAATGCATGGTGATTGGATAGCCGCAAACTCTGGCGTTTGAGCTGGCAAATCAATATTAGTCCAACAGGGATGCTCCCATGTGCCTGCGCCTAAATTATAAAAATTATTTTTTGCATTTTTTATTTCACCATAGATATTTAAATATTCATTTGTAGAAACTGAGATTGAGGTGGGCCTATTGTACACCATAGTAAATGACTCCTTTTATTCTAATTCAACAAAATTAATATTTGTAAAGGTTAACCCATCGATAAAAAATTACGCAATATTTTCAGCCCCACCTCACCACTTTTTTCTGGATGAAATTGGCACCCCACAATATTTTTATTGGCAACAACTGCTGTGACTGGATAGTCACCATAATTGCAATAGGCTATTCTATGAGATTTATCATATGTTTTTGCCATAAACGAGTGGACAAAATATACATCGTCTCCTTGGTTTAAACCCTTTAATAAAGTTTTATCCCAATTATTTAAGGAATCTCCTACCAAAGCGTTCCATCCTATGTGTGGGATTGTCAAAAGGTCATTATTTTTAGATTTTTTATGAACAGGGATCACTGTTCCTGGTATTAAGCCTAAACCCTCTGATATACCAAATTCTTCACTCTCATCCAACAACATTTGCATTCCTAAACATATACCTAGTAAGGGTATTCCACTAATAGCTGATTCCTTAATTGTATCAATAAGGTTTTTATTTCTTAATTCTTCCATACCTTTTGAAAAAGCACCTACTCCAGGCAATACAATACGATCTGAAGATAAAATTTCTTCTGATTTAGATGATAAAATTACTTTTGCTCCGCATTTTTCTAAGCCTCTTTTGACACTCAGTAAATTACCTATTCCATAATCAATTATTGTAACCTTCCTGTCAACCATAATTTCTCACTTTAACACCTGTTTTTTTTGCTACAGCACGAATCTCACCAATGGATGAACGATTATAATGCAGAATATCTGCCATAGCAATCGCATTTACATTAAATAAATTATCAACAACAGCGCACATATCTTCAGGTTTGCCCATTCCTCCGCTTGCGATAATAGGAATATCAACTACATTAGAAACAGCAGAAATAAGATCTAAATCAAACCCTTCCCTTGTGCCCTCTCGATCAATCGACGTAAGAAGTATTTCTCCTGCTCCACGTTCCAATGCAATTTGGGCCCATTCAACAACATCAAGTCCGCTTTTTTCTCGTCCACAATCAGTGTAAGCCTCCCAATTCCCCGATTCTTGGTATTTTGCTTCTATTGATAAAACCATACACTGTGATCCAAATCGATTTGATATCTCACTTATTAATTCAGGTCGATTAACAGCTGCCGTATTTACTGCTATCTTATCTGCTCCAGATCTAAGTAGCTCACTAACATCATCAATCGTTCTAATACCACCTCCAATTGTCATAGGAATAAAAACATCGTGAGTTGCTTTTTTTACAATTTCTGTTAAATTGCTTCTACCATAAAGACTTGCAACAATATCCATATAAATTAATTCATCTGCTCCCTGGTTATAATATTTTATTGCGTATTCATTAGGATCCCCAATAACTCTTAAACCCTCAAGGTGAACGCCTTTAATTAAGGTAGGCCCTTTGATGTCAAGCCTGGCAATTAATCGAACATTTTGCATTATAATTTCTCAGTTTCATATTCATGCCATACTGCATTACGCAATTCCCATTTACCATCATTTTTTCTCCAAATATGATTAGAACGCCAGCTATCAATGATCTTAGTTGCTTCTTCATCTGTCATAGAACAATAGTTAAGAAAAATATCATAGTATTTATCAGGAAACTCATGGTCAAAACGCTTAACCAAAGCGGCTCCCTCTTCCCGATTAATTTTTCCATCACGTATTTCATGAGCACTATCAGAACTAGTTCTACCTATCCCAAACTTTATAAATGCTAAATAAAAATGAAATCCATCTATCTCATCATCTAAGCTAGCGTATTTTGAGTATGTTCCCTCAGTCCGTTCAGTGTTGGGACTAAACCCTGTGTTTTCTCTACAATAATAATAATTTTCTTGAGGGTCCCAAAACCTATAATAGCCGTAAAAATGTATCTCCGTATTATTCTTCAAAATATCTTCATATTTTGGAGCCATAAAGGGTCGAAGATCTGCCAAAGAAATACCATGATCAGAAAAAAATTCAGGCGGGAGTCCAGAAAAATAATGCTTATCATGATCTTGTATCTCACGAGTAGGCTTAAAAGCATTTTGCATATCACCGCCATATTCAACCTCACCATTTTCTCCGTACATTATAAGTTTTACATTATTTTGAACTGCCATATGAAGCGGATAATTAGTTTGCCCATAAATAAATGGTTGAAAAGGATCTCCCATATGCTTAAAAGAAAGATGAGTAAGCTTCTTTGTAACCTCAGGATTTGGTGTCCCTAAAACATGATTAAAACCCGATGCAATAAAAGCATCAAGGTTTTTTCGACCTATCTCAGTGTACTTAAGTGGTGCCCATGTTACTGTTAATGGATTCATGCCATATTTAAACTTTAGTTCATGGGCAACAAAACTACCATCCTTACCACCACTGCAAGGTACTATAACATCATACTCCCCATTGTCTTTTCTATTTTTATCACATAAAAGAGTTAGTTCTTGCTCTCGCTTTACCCAATCAACCTTATTACGTTTGTAATCTGCATAAAAGCATGCAGAACAAACATCATTTTCATCAAATTTTATTCGAGGTCTCTGATTAGAGATAGTACATTTTTTACAAAACTTTACTTCTTTAGGAAGGTTATATAATTTTATCAAATCTCTTTTCATTAATAATTGCCTTCTTTTTTTATCGTTATTATTATTTTATTAATTCTTTTAATTCATAAATAGTGACTGGGATTTTTCAAACAGATGCTTCATACAAACCAGATTCGATAATAGCTTTCGCGGTGAAAAAGTCGATTTGACTGTCTATATCAATTGACCTTTCTGGAGGCATTATGAATGCTAGCGTTAGATTAGTATAAAATGAGTTTTCGCGTATAAAATAATCTGTTTTTGAAACGTATAAAGCACCATTAGGAATATATGTTATTGGAAACTGCTGTCTATTCATTGATCTTTTATTAAATGAAGCAACGGGCTTAAGCCTTCCATTGTCATTTATAATGTAATTCCAATGAATTGGTTTACTGGCTTTGCATACAGAAATGACTGTTGGCGCGCCCTCATTAATCATAAGCTCAAGAGCCTGATCAATGTCACTTGACTTTCTTAATGGAGACGTTGGTTGGAGAACAATAACAATATCATATTGATTATTAATCTTATTAATTGCATGCTTGATTACATCATTTACATTCGCATCATCTGTTGAAAGCTCAGGCGGACGCATGAATGGTACTTCAGCATCATATGAAATTGATATATCGGCAATCTGTTTGTCATTTGTAGATATTATGCATTTATCTATATACTTTGATTTCTTTGCTTCTATTATTGACCATGCTATTAAAGGTTTTTTATTTAATTCTAGAATGTTTTTATGTGGAAGTCCCTTACTGCCGCTTCTTGCTGGTATAATCGCTAAAATAGATTTTTTTTTAATCATAAACGATCCGTAGTATATTGATATTTTGACCACTGCCCCGAATAAATTCAGGCATCATCATCAATAGTAAATGCGCCAACTTTTTTACCAATATTATTAGCATCTTCAATTTGGCCGATCTTGATCACCATCTCCTTTGCATATATTAAAATGATGCCCATTTTCACATTTATAAGCATATTCAATGTCAACATTTTTTCTTTCAAATGGTTCGAAATAGTTTGGTATAATCACACCATTATCCGAATTCCTTTGGAAAAAACCATTGGATAACAATAGCTGCTTTTGGATACCAATATTATAAAAGTCAATATACTCTGCACGGAATTCCTGAAGCAATTTCTGGAATGGATTAAACAATCCAGATAATTCATGGGCATCACCAAAAAAATCAACTAATCTTAACGCATTACTTGAATCATAAGAGGTTAATCTAATGACAATTATTCCCACAATATCATTATTGTTTTCTAAGCCATACACACAATAATTATATATAGGATGGGAGAAATATCGTTGATATATGTAATAAGGTGTTTTATTTGGTATCATCTTGTTTAATGTAAAAAATTTTGATCTTTCACACAAAGAAAGGAAATTTGATTTCTCGTAACGAATCATTTTTATGCTGGTTTCTTTAACTGGATAAGTCTGCTCTAGTCTTTTATAATTTTTAATCAAGTTAAATTTTTTTATATTGTTATTAATAATATAATAATGGTTCATTACTCCTGTGTTAAACCCAAGATATTTATATAATGGAATGGTCTCTGGACTTATTCCAAGCACAGAAATAGAACGCGGGTTTTCATAATTCATTAAATATTTCAACAATGACAATCCTAAACCGGGTGCAGATATATCCTCCCTTACCTTCCACAATGCCATCCACAAATCCTTTTCTTTAATTGCTTTATCAAAATGGTTCACAGGAATAAAACCTAACACACCATGAATTGCATCACTTTTTAAATGTTTTGCTAAAATAAAATTATATTTTCCATTCTCTTTATTATAGTGTTGCCAATTCATTATATTTCGATTTGTAGCCAAAATATGGTTTTCCCTCCAATGATCATTTATGAATTGTTGCAAGTCTTTCAATTCAGATTTTATGCAAATGTTGATGTTATAGTTATTCATTGAAATCAAAGTAATTATTTTATTTAATCAGAAAATACATATAGGGTTTTTATTTTAGCTATTAGATTTATAATGTTATGTTTTTTTAAGCACAACATAATATCTGCCATCTTTATTATGATCAATAAGTGATTCCTCTGTAATTAACTTTGCCCAAACAATGTCAAATAAAAGAGGCTCTATAAGCTCTAATATTTTACTCCAATTATAATAGCTTTGCACAGTACCTTTTTCATGCAATGTCTTGATGATTTCTTCTCCACAATATTCTCGATAATTCTTTGAATTGTCACCTGAAATAAAACTGATAAAAACATAATGATTTGTAACTCGTTCTAATTCTTTCATCACTTCCTTCGCAATACCAAAATGCATCGAGTCAATAACACTTTCACAAATAGTAATATCAAAATACTCATTTTCAAACGGTATGCTATTACCATCTAAAAGCAAATACCTGTTCTCTATTATCGGAAATATTTTTTTTGCTTTTTGTATTGAATTTTTAGATATGTCTACACCGTAAGCCTCTATATTGAATTCATGTAAAAGCATTGTCATGCGACCAATTCCACATCCATAATCCAAACCACGAATAGAACGTCCGTCAAAATCATCCTTTACTAAAATATCACTGAAAACATTATCCCCTATTTTCTTTCTTACAAATCTATTCAAGAACTTCACGACTTCTTCATGTGGGTAGAATATATGATTTTCATTTCGCTTGTAACTTTCATCCCATTCTTTTCTGTATTTCTTCATAAAAACCTTTTGTTAAAATTTGAGTATGCTAAGTTGGATAGATTTTTCATTCAATAATTTTAATATAGTCTGGCTTAGGATATTCATCATCTAAATCCAATCTAAACATTACTTTTGCTTTATCAGTTGAAAAAACTGAACGCATAAAGAAATCGTGGCATGGTTTGTTCTTCGAGGTTGACAAGAATTTAGCTTCTATTCTAGAAAGTCGTAGTGAGCGGGCATAGGTGGTCATGACGCTCAGCATCACCTCTTCGATATTGCGTCCCATAACGCGACAACTCAGTATGAAATCAATTACTTTCCCCACTTGCCCGTCTCGCTCCATGCTTGTGATACCGGTTAATCCATAATCACCGAACTTGTCTGAAACCCTGAATGTCCAAAGGCACCGTCCCTCACCTTTTATCCAGTCAAGAAGTTCACTTTCAGTCATCCGCCTTGTACTCAGATTCATCTGGTTTGTTTTATTCAGCAACTGTACGCTCCTCTTGATATTTGTCGAATCCAAGTTTTCAACAAGCACTTTAACCTCAAGAGTTTTTATCCATTCATCCGGCGATGAAATACTGGTTTTCGTTTTATCGCGTTCACGTTCAGCCTGATACATCTTCATCCGTGACCTATCTTCATCACTTATCATTGGGGTATCAAAGCAATTAAGTGACAAAAGAGTCTGTCTGTATAGCATCTTGTCTTCCGGCCATTCAGGCACTTGAACTTCAGGCAGTGCTTCTGCGACTCTAGCACGTTCCATTGGATTATCGTCAATGAAAACCGCAGATTGAAGACCTAGGTTCAAATCATCCATGAGTTCAACAATATTCCGGGCTTTATCATCCCAGTTAATTTTCCAAGATGAAAAATCGTCAATTTTCAAAACCATTTCTGGATTTTTTTCAATCGCCTCAAGGGCAACCGATTCCTCGTTTTTGCTTACAATCCCAAGCAGGACACCACGGTTGGTGAATGATTGAAGGGCCTTTTGAAAATCCACATATGCCTCGCCGATTGGATCGTGACCCCCAAGTCGAAGATTTTCCCAACCAGTATCGCCAACGATACCTCCCCACAAGGTTTCATCAAGATCCACGATGATTATTTTTTTAGTATCTCCACGGATCCCTTGCAGTGCGGAATTGATATCCCTGCAGGCTTCCTTGAACACTTTGTTTCCGAACGCAATTTTCCCCAAATACCATAGTTTTGGGTTGAAAGCACCTTCTCCAGCCACCCTCACCCAGCGCTCAGAGTTTAACAAGAAAGTATTTTGCAAGTTATCTATTTTCTCTGCGAGATAAAGATTCATCTGCATAAGTGTATTAACAATGCCCACACCTTTTTTCATATCGATCATTCCGTAACCATGCCAGGAGGTGGGAATGACCCATGTCGGCACGAGGATTGTCTTGACCTTGGGACGTATATGTTCAAGAGCTGAAACAAAATTATCAATTTCTGCAAATATGTCTTCTATCTGAACACAGTGGAAATCGAGAGCGCGAGAAAAGGAATTAAGAACACTCTCAGGTCTAGTCCATACAAGGGCAAAATCATGGTATTCGCTCCAGATTTCATTATCCGTATCTAACAGCATATGTATAACCTGCCCAAAAGGCGCAACAGTGGAAATAATGGATGGGGCTTCTTCGTTGTTTTCCAAGTAACCATGTAGGGGCTCGATGTTGAAATCGGATAGCAGCACTCCATTTATTAGCGCATCATTCATATGCTACTGACTATAATTCATTAGCTATGTACTCGGCCAATGTTTCAGGTGTTCTTAATGCCCCATCAATTTTCCCTATCTCATCAGCAAGACTGATGTTTATCCCCAGATCATTTTGGATACGTTCTTCGACCGACACAATGAAAATAACTAGCCCTAGAGAGTCTAGTTTCCCTGATTCTCCAGTTAGGACAGTGTCAACAGATTTTGATAGCCTTTTCTCCTCTGGATATCGTTCATTGATTTCATCAATTGCATCCATTATTGATTGAATAATCTTTCCATTGTTTTTCAGCATCATTATCTTCTCTCTTTCTTATTCATGCTCCTAGATCGGCTCAACGCACTAAATTAGCACCTTTTTAGTCCATGAATTTGCTCCCGCATTAGCTATTTTAGGAAGGTCATTAGTATCAATCCGCTCCAAGGTATATGCGTTCTCTTTGCTTAAAATGGCAATATCAGCTTTTCTGAATGTATCCACTAAAGCGAGCTTGCAATTTTTTTTCTTCAAAATTTCAATCACTGAATTATCATACCCGCCATATGGATAACACATTACCCAATTCTCAGTTGGTGCTCCAACTTTTTCTTTAAGAAACGATAGGGATAGGTCTATTTCCTTCTCTTGCATCTCAGCAGTTAAAGTATTCAGAAAATAATGATTGTATGCATGACTCCCTATATACATTCCATTTCGGTTCATGCATTGTAATTGATCAATACTCATGTATAGCTCCCTTGAGAAGGCTTCCTCGTCATTGCTAACATACTTACGGAATAACTCATCTATGATCAAAGATCTTAAAGTTGCTTCCAATTCTGACTGCAGCATACTCTTCACAAACCCAACTTCTTTAGTGTCCCGCCCTACTTTAGCAAGTTTCGAAAAATAATAATCGTTGCTTTCAAGAGAATATTCTGACCTATATTTATCCAGACACCCATATAAATCCTGAATAAGATCATGAATTTTCAACGTCGACGCCAGAAGAAAATGTATTTTATGGACATCAGGAACTTCATACTCAAGGATCGATTTAGCAGAAGGGAAGAAACATCCCTGAATGCCTTTACTTTCAAGTATAGGAAATACTGTATTAAAATGGTCAATGAATCCGTCATCAAAAGTTAAAAGAATAGCATTTGATGGTAAATCACCATCAAAGTAAATAGCATTAATGCAATCTTCTACTGTAATAAAATGATAGTATCTTTCCATGTATGCTACCTGCTCCTTGAACTGACTCGCAAGCAATCCTTTGATTTGAGGATACCTTGTATAGTGAAGCTCTCGAACATAATGATACATGACGATTGTACATTGTTTTTTCATTGATTTTTTATTAGTTGTTGATAATGATATTTTTAAACTTCTTTAGGTGATGTAGCATAACAGAGACAGGATCCTCGTTATTTAGCGGTAACAAACTGACAGTTTGGTCAGTGCTCATTCTTGGAAGTCGAGGTTTATATATTTTTAAACCTCCATTGTTTTTTTCTAAATACTGACATAACATTTCTCCAGCAATTTTTGAAGAAGTATATTCCCCCATGTTCATCGGAACATCGTCAATAAAAATACTTGATGGGTAGAAAACATACCTAAGACCACTCTTCAAAAATAAATTGGTACACTTCATAAAACCAACAACATAATAGTTGCAAAAATTATTAAACACACTAGTTGAAAATCCACCAGTTTTTCCAGATGATATATAGGGTGTTGCAAAATAGAACAAATGTGTTGGATGCCAATTAATTTGCGATGAATCAAACGCTTTTTGCTTCATTGCCAAAACATCATAATACATACATTTTGCAGTGCCACTATTGGTATTTATTTCTTCAACGATTTCATTTGCGTCTTCCAACCCATAACGATAGGTAATTATTACCTTAGCACCACCGGCAGCAAGAATTTTAGCGCATACTTCACCTAGGCCACGCGAGCCACCAATTACAATCACACACCATCCAATGAATTCGGTACCATCAACAAGTTTTTGTATTTTTTTATAACTGTCTTGTTTCTGTGTCTTTGGTCGAAGGAAGGCTCTAATATTACCATTCATTATTGGGGATGTAACACTGATGAAAGCTAAACTCATTTTTCTTTTGAACTGTTTTACCTCATATTTTAAAGTTTTACAATCACGATCCTCCATACAACATTCTAAACTCAGTTCCGAAAATAGTGAATGAAGTCCAGGACATTCAACACCAACAAGTCGACTTATACCCAAAAGAACTGCTACCTGTAATGGAGAAACACGATTGAGCAAGTTCGGGAAAATCTCTTTTGCCACTTGCACATTCAGATACAAGTCAAGTTCTCCTGATTTTCCCATAATCTCTTGATCAGAAACCGCGCAGGAAGATGACTTATCTGGAAAACTATTAAAAGGTATAGAAAGGTGTTCTATTTTTGATCGTTCCCAGGTGAAGATAATTGTGCTCTTTACTTGCAAATTGCTACCAAGCAAAGTCATTCTTACGCGGCGTTGATCATCATTATTAATTGATAAACTTATTTCTTCATCAAGTCCTATTGGTTTTTCGAAAAAAACTTTGATCGATGATATTGATATTTTTTCATTGGCATTCTGAAGCCAAATGTCCAAAGCCCATAACAACGGATGGATGCCATGAACAATAGGCATTCCGAAAATCATCCTTCTCGCAGCAATTTTATCAATATGTATAGGGTTGTAATCCCCAGATAGTTTTGCGAACCTTAGCTGGTTTTCTAAAGTGAATTGTTTTTTTTTCATAAATAATTAATCAATTTATATTTACCATCCTAACGATCTGATACTTATCTATTGGATTGATATTTCAAAATACTGTTCGCTATCAAAGCTTTTTAGACTGCCCATTCAGAAATGATACTGTCTAACATTGCTTTTTCTGCTTTATCAGTCATAATATATCTTCTACTTTTTTATATTCTGCCCATTGCCCAACATCAATCCATACATCATCATCAACTGGGAAAACGCCTACTTTCCCTCCTTGAATATTAACATCAGAGATAAGCTGAGTAATATGATAGTTATTATCTTTTGGAATTAAGTTTAAAATATCAGGGTTTAAAATGTAGAGACCAGTATTAATTAATAGATCGTAATGAGGTTTTTCGCTAATTTTTCCCAAGTGACCCTTTCGATTGAGCTCACATGTTCCATATGGTATTATATACTCTTTCATTGAGGCAACTAAAGTAATATCATAACCACCATCCTTATGGAATTTATATAAAGTATCGTAATCCGTTTTTATGATAATATCACAATTTGTGACAAAAAAAGAATGTTCAAAATCTCCTGCTAACATGTATAAGCTTCCAGCTGTGCCAAGAGGTTTTTTTTCATCAATAAAATTTATATTATAATCTGGCTGCAATTCTTCAAAATATGCTTTTAATATTCTACTTTTATAATTCACTGTCATGTGAAAATTATTACATCCAAAAGTTGTAAACCGATCTATAATATGTTCAATAATTGGTTTATCATTTATTGGGACTAATGGCTTTGGAAGAATCTTAGTAAATGGCTCTAGCCGGGTCCCTCTACCGCCTGCCATAATAACAACAGGAACATTATATAAGGTTTTCTTAGATTCTTTAAACTCACCTAACGTTAGCCAACTCACACAATCAATAACGATATTATTTCTATCAACTACAGGAATAACATCTAAATTATTATTTTGCAATAAGTCTTTAGCTTTTTTAAGTGTAAACTGATTTTTTTTTAAAGTAACTGGATTGGGAAAATAGTAATTAGATATATATTCTGATGAGTCCGCTCCACCTAATATGCTGCGCCGAAGGTCCCCATCAGTTAACGTCCCTAATAACTTGTTTTTTTGATCAATTACTAATAGACATTTTGTCGATACCTTATCTAAAATTTTCATGGCAGCACGGATTGTAATATTTGATTTAACAGAAATATCTTTCATTTATTTACGTTCTAAACTTTTAATAAAATTTAAATGTCTAATTTAAGATCGTAGAACTCTTTTTTTAATATTCCATCTAAAGAAGTATCTTCAATGATTTGCACAATTTTTTTACTTGCTCCACCTGTACCATAAGGATTCGTTAAACCTTCTAGACTTTTTTGAAATTCAACCGAATATAATTTTTCTAAAGCATTTAGAAAAGAAACTTTTGTTGGAGCACAATCAATTACACTTGCAGCTTTAATTCGACCTTCTTGACGATCTCCAATATTTATCGTACCTTTTTTAAAAGAGGGGACTTCCATCAAACCAGAAGATGAATTTCCTACCACGGCATCAACATATTTAATCGAAGACAAATAGCGTAACTGACCTAATGAAGTATACACTTTTGAATAAGAATTTTTTGAAACAAAATCTTCAATTAATTTAAAAAGTATGCGTCCATCAGTATCGGCATTCGGCATTGTAAAAAGTATATTAGTATCTTCAATCTCATCAAGCGCAGATAACAATTCAATCATTTGATATTTAGCTGTTGAATTTTCAAGAGTTACCGGGTGATATGTAACCAATAAATTCTTTTTGCCAAAATTAAATCCAATTGATTTTTCTAAAGCTTTTTTATTAAGCAATTCCATTTTATTTATATTGTCAATTCCCAAACCGCCAACTAAAAAAACACGACTCGGATTCTCTCCTAATTGGACAACCCTTGTCTTATAATCTTCTGATGCTACAAAATGAAGTTGCGCCATTTTTGTAATTGAATGCCTGATTGACTCATCAATGACACCTTGGGTCGACTCTCCACCATGACAATGAGCAATAGGAATCCGCGCAATCATTGCGGCCACAACAAATGAAAAAATTTCGAATCTGTCTCCTAAAACTAAAATTAAATCTGGTTTTAAAACTTCTAAAGCATCGGCAGCGCTCACTATTCCTATTCCAACAGACTTAGTGATTGCACTAGGAGTATCTGAACTAATTAACATTTCTACTTTTTTATTAATCGTATATCCGTCTTTTTCAATCGCTTTATATGTAAGGCCAAATTCAGGAGATAGATGCATTCCAGTAGCTATAATCTGTAGTTTTAATTTTTTTGACTTATCAATACCATCCATTACCCACTGAAGCAATCCATACTCAGCTCTAGTGCCAGTAACCACACAAACTTTTCTTTTATTCATCATATCAGATCATCTTTTTGATATGATTTTTCAGCAGAGTGGCCTATTAAATCATCCCAAAGCATAGGAGAAATACCAATTCCAGGCCTTTTTGTAGTCAAATTATCTTCAGAAAATAGCTCCCCTTTCCTGATGGGTTTTTTTGCAACAATAGATTTTCGTACTATTGATATATTCTTTTTTTCACTTTGGCTGGGCTTTTTTATGCCAGTGCCCATAGCGTATTCAATATTTCGAATTGCCAATACCATCGATTTGAGCTCATCAGGTTCCAGGCTAGCAGAATGATCTGGCCCTGGCATAGTTTTATCCAAAGTAAAATGTTTTTCTATTACAGTAGCTCCTAGTGCAACAGCTGCCGTGGCGACTTCAATACCTAAAGTGTGGTCAGAATATCCAACCTTAACACCTAATTCATTTTTAATACTAGCCATTGCATTTAGATTTACATCCTTCATGGGCGTAGGATATTCAGTATTGCAATGTAGCACAGTTATATCACTTTTACTTAAAACGCCTTCAGTTAAAATATTAATTGCTATTTTAATTTCTTTCATTGAAGACATTCCAGTTGAAATAATGATAGGCTTGCCTCTTTGGCCGATAAATCTCAGGTATGGTAGATTATTAATTTCACCAGACGGGATTTTATATAAAGGTACTCCTAAGCTATCCAAAAGTTTTATGCTTTCAAGATCAAATGGAGTCGATAAAAATTGTATGCTTTCTTTTTCACAGAATTTAATTAGACCCATATGCGAATTTTTATTGAGTTCTAACTTTTTAATCATATCAAACTGTGATTCTTCTTTTTGTGTTAGGTTTTTTTGATATTGCGCTTTTTCTGCTTTCTCTGTCAAAAGACTTTCTGCTTTAAAAGTCTGAAACTTTACTACATCAGCACCTGCATTAGCTGCAACTTTAATTAGTTCTTTTGCAATTTGAATATCTCCATTATGGTTAACACCTGCTTCAGCAATGATCAAAATTTTCTTCATACTATTTATCGGTTTGGATTGTACTCGTATCTTTTACCATAAATTTCAATGAACGGAGATGGTTTACCAGGAAAATATGTTGCCCTAATTCTTTTTTCAATTTCATTTTTACTCATATTTAAATCAATTGTTGCTAGCTGTTCCAATTCAAACCTTCTAAATGGCTTTCTTTTCCATTTCTCTTCAGATTTTGGCAAACAATTATTTTCAGAAATACTACTTAAGATCTTTTTGAAAAGGTCCAACTGTGCGTTATATGTTTTAATACTCAGACTTTCAACAGTTTCATTTTTTGTTATTGAAAAATGCTCTACACCAATAATCTCTCCAGTATCTACCTTTGGCTCCATAATATGAGCGGTTGCGCCAAATTGATCCACTGAATCGTATATTGCAAAATTAAAACAACCAATGCCTGGATATTCAGGCGGACCCGGATGAAAATTCAAATTCCATTTTTTTGTCTTAGCCAGAACTGTTTCTGGTATAATCCAGGGCGAAATGTATGAGATCAAAAGATCGTATTTGATATTAAATAATTTTTTAGGGATTTTATCTTTAGGCTTACCATAATAAATATCTAAACAATCTAAATTTTTTACAATTTTCTTTGTGTAAGCTATGGCTTCTTTTACACCAAGCTTTTCTATTTTAGTTAAAAAACAAATTTTCATATTATAGATAATTGATTTACAACTTGTTCAACTTCCTGATTTGACATATTTGAAGAAGATGGCAAACAAAGACTATTTTTGACTAAATCCTCCGCCTTATCAATTTTATACGTCTGACAATTTTCATATGGCTTTTGATGGTGATTCAGATACCAGACTGGTCTCGTTTCTATTCCCTTTGATTTTAATAACATCATAACAGACTCCCTATCATGATTATAGAGAGTGTTATCAATTTTCAGCAAATTCATCCAAAAATTATTATCAGAATAATTTGGAGTAGCAGATATAGACATACCTCTGATTTCTTTAATTGATTCAAAATATTTATTATGAATTTTTTTCTTACAAAAAATAAATTCATCTAATTGCTCAAGCTGTGCTACTCCTAAGGCTGCTTGAATATTTGTAAGCCTATAGTTAAATCCAATATTATTGTGGACATATTTAATTGGATCATCCTTCGCTTGAGTAGTGAAATATTTTGCTTCTTGGGCTAAACCTAGATCATCAGTCAATATCATTCCCCCACCGCCAGCGGTGATAATTTTATTCCCGTTAAAAGATAAACAACCTAACCTACCAATAGTACCCGTGTACCTTCTTTTATACTTTCCAGAAGTATAAAAAGTGCCCAAGCTTTCACTCGCATCTTCCACAACCGAAATATTTCTCTTTTTACAAAATGCTATCAACTCATCTAGCCACACTGCATTACCCCACACATGGACTGGCAAAACTGCTGATATCTTTTTATGAGTCTTTTTATTATAGGTAAATCCATTTTTAAAGACAGTCTCATTTTTTATAAAATCAATAGTTTTTCTAACATCAATATTATAAAAATCATCAGAGTCCATAAAAATAGGATCAGCACCGTTATAGAAAACTGCATTTATAGGCGCAATGAAAGTAAGTGTAGGAACTATTACCTCATCACCTTTTTTAACACCCGCCAGCTTAAGACTTATATGTATTGCTGATGTACCATTAACACATGCGATTGCATATTTTGATCTGGTAAAGTCACAAATTTTCTTTTCAAATAATTCAACATATTTTCCAGCCGAGGAAACCCAGTTTGTATCAAGACATTCTTTAATGTACTTCCACTCATTACCATCAAGGCTTGGAACAGATAGAGGAATATTAGACATTATATTGACCTGATTTATATACACTAAGATTATCAGGGTTACCCATCCAATCAATTGTCTCCGATATTCCCTTCTCAATGTTGTATTCTGGCTTCCAGTTTGTATTAGCCTTAATCTTTTTATTATCACAGACCAATCTTTCAACCTCACTGTTTTTTGGCCTAACACGTTCATCAGTTGAAATGATTTTAACTTTTTTACCCATTTGATTAGCTATTAGATTAACTAGGTCACCCATTGAAATTTCCTCATTCATTCCAATATTTGTTACTCCACCAAATAAGTTTTTAGATTTATATATTTGGATAAAACCATTGCATGTGTCTTTTACAAAAGTCAAATCTCTTGTGGGGCTTAGATTTCCTAGATTAATCGTCTTTTTATTATTCAATAATTGAGAAATTACTGTCGGTATAATAGCCCTAGCTGACTGCCTTGGACCGTAGGTGTTAAATGGACGAACAATTTTTACAGGTAAATCAAAAGATTTAAAATAACTAAGGGCGAGTTGGTCTGCAGATATTTTTGTTGCAGAATAAGGGGACTGCCCTATTAAAGGATGGTTCTCATCCATTGGCGTATATTGAGCTGTGCCATATGTCTCGCTAGTAGAGGTAATTAAAACTTGCTCAAGACCCCTACCTTTAGAAGCCTCAAGTATGTTATAGGTGCCTTCAATATTTGTGCGGATATAGGCCAATGGTGAAACATACGAATATGGAATACCAATCAGCGCAGCGAGATGGAATACAGCTTCGCAGCCTTTCATTGATTTACTTACTGAATCAAAATCTCTTATATCGCCTAAAATAACTTCAATTTCATTTTTCAAATTTGAATATTCTAGCCATCCCCAATTGTTGTTTGGGTTATACCTGTCAAAAGCTACAACCTTGTAACCTTTTCTCACCAACAACTCTACAAGATGTGAGCCAATGAATCCAGTAGCACCAGTAATAAATATTTTCTTCTTATTCTTCATTTTTAAATTTTAATCAATTACTAGCTTATTAACATAATCCAAGCTATCAGTAATATTGTGAAATAGGTATGGTTGTTTAATCAAAGCAAAATATGAATTATCAGGTAAGTATTCATTATTTTCATCAAAGAGCTCGTTAAAAATAAATCTAAATAAATTAACAGGTGTAGAATTTTTTTTAATACCAAGATCAATAGGTGAATAAATTGCATTAAGTATACCAAATCGCTGATCTAGGTAATATGCTGGTGGTATTCGTTCTCGTCTATCATTTTGTGCCCCAGTAGAGTTCCGGTTAAGATATTTCATATCATCTTCACTTCCGTAACCATGATCAGCTTGAACAATTATTATTGCATATGGGTCATTAAGTTTTATCCTATCAATAATTTTAATTATTTCCGAACTAGCAAACCTAACCTGCTCAACAAATTTATCTTTATCTTCAAATTTACCAAAAGCACTTTCAAAGTATTTAGGCCTAGAACCATCATGCCTAAAAATAAATGGGGAGTGGGGAACCATAATATGCATATTAATAAATACTGGTTTATCACCTGGAACAAAATCTTTAAGAAATTGAAGCCTTGATTCAGTATCGATTCTAAGCTGGTTGACGATTAAATCTTTTTCAATAACTCTGAACATAGAGAGATGAATAACCAACTGGACAAAATCATCAAGGAATAATGAATTTTTATTTGTAAAGCTTTTGTTCTCCTTATTAAAATTTGATACTATATCGTATCCTTTTAACTCTAATCGTTTTGTCACGTAATTATCATCGTAAAACTTCGAAATATAATTATCCTGATTATATGCTGTTTTAAACTTGTTATCTAGATGCAAATACCTCATGCTCAATGTTGATGCAATTGAAGCTCCAGTAAAGCAATAATTACTTCTTGCATTTTGATTTACATCGAACCCTTTCAATATAAGATCATCGACAAAGCTACTATCATTATAAGAATAATAGTGCTTTAAGATTCTTTGGCTTGGATAACTATCAAAAATTAAAAAATAAATATTTGGATTTGATCTATAATCTGATTTTTCTGGAATGACTACTAATTCTGATTTTTTTTCATCACTATTAAATAATTTAATTTTACTTAATAAAGTCCAATCATAATGCAAACACATAGTAAAAAGAGAAACGAGAACGAGCCCAAAGGAAAATTGATTTGCATAATTTGTTATTAAATTAATGCTGGCCTTGATACGATTACTCCTAAATACAAAAAAGGAAATCAAAAGTAGTATTCCTACAAAAATGGGTAGAAAGTTTTTATTTCTTGTTAAATCGATTAAGTTATTTGGATTTTTTATAAAAAAGTCAAGAATCCTGCCATATAAAAAAAATAAAAAACCAAAAAAAGATAGGATTATTGCCCCAAGTCTCTTTTCAATAAAAAATACACTAATCCAGAAAAAAAATGAAGTGAGGATTAAAAAAATTAATAAAACAAAAAATATAGTTCTAAAACTGACTTCATTAATATTTATAGAAGCGATAGATAAAATTTGAAATATCACTATAAAAAAAGGGTGATAAGGAAAGATTTTAAAATTCATTCTGTTTTATCAATTCAAATTACAATAGTCAATGATATAATCTGATCCAGTCTTTGAAGATTTTCCCCAATTAAAAATGTTTTTTTGGCGATCAAATATAAGTTTTTCACGAATCCGATTTATATCTTCAAAAGACATATTTATTTTTTCCTCAATCTTTGCAAGCTCAGATATTTCCAATGTAATGCCACTAGAATAACGAATTGAATCTTCAATTGGTTCCAAATTGATTTTTTTATATTCACTATTATGAATTTTTTTTTCGGTATTGATATAAATTACAGGCTTCAACATACCCCAAAGAAATTCGATGGCAATTCCAGACCAATCAGTTATCAATATCGCCGATTCAAATATATTTTTTGAATTAGTCAATTCTGTTTCTATTTTAATATTTCCATAATTAACATACTGTTTTTGTAATTCAATGACTTTATCTTTACTCCTCCTTATGAATTCTGGATGGGGACGCACAACAACCTGATAGCTAGATGGAATAAGCCTATCCAAAATTTCCTCAATGCAAGATTCTAAAATATTTCCAGAATTCCAAGATGGAGCAATTAAAATTTTATTCTTAGCTATTAAGGAATCATCATATTTTTTTTCAATATCTTCAAGGAGACTATATCCAACCTCAACTAATTTTTTTTTGGGAAGATTATATAGTTTTTCGGTTTCTCTAATTTCATTTACGTGATGCGGACCAACACAAAATATTGTATCATATGAGTCAAAAGCTTTTTGGTTGTATTGCATGTGGACACTATTTATAGCATGGAACATATAAATATGATTAACTTTATTTATAGATCTTTTGATATGGTATTGATCTAAATCTGCCATAGTCATTATCAAGGTTTTTGTATTAATAAATGGGAAAAAAAAGGATATAAATCTATTAATATAAAATGAAGTTAGACGCTCGTGTTTAAAATCAAAAATAGGATCCTTGATGTCTGATGTTATATAATAAATATACAAATCTGATCCCGCTATTATTTCTTTAATAGTGCCTCTAAAATTTTGATAGTAGATACCACTCTCCGAATAAAATGTTATATCCAAATTATCTTTGGCAAGCTTAAAAAACCTTCGAATATCCGTAATCTCTCTGATTAAAGACATAAACTAACAATATTCATTGAAAAAATTATCTAAAATATTTTTAATACCCTCAGGAGAAACTTCTACTATATTGTTAACAGATCGTGTCGGGTTATTCATTTCTGGCGCTAATGAGTAAACTTTTGATTGACTTGATTTTATAGATTCAAAAAGGTTTTTTTCATTCAATTTTCGATACAATGATTTCAGCTTCTCTTCTAAATTAACTTCATCTGAAAGTTTGCTATAAATCTCATCAACGCTTCCGGTATTATCATTTGCTTGGTTATAATGCAAGATTTGGCGAAGAAATATGCCCGAAGCTAAACCATGAGGCACACCTAAATGGCTAGTCAAGGGATAAGACATCGAATGAGCTATTGCTGTTTTAGTTTGAGATATACATAGCCCCGATAACATACTAGCCCATGCCATTCTGGTTCTTTTTTCTAAACTATTTAGGTTATCCAAAACATCTGGCAAAATTTGAAGTATAATTTCTATAGCATGAAATGCAATAGACTTTGAATATGGAGTGGAGTTTTTATTCCAGAGTGATTCAAAAGAATGTGACAACGCGTCTAAACCCGATATAGCAGTCATCCTAAACCCAAGAGATGATGAAAGACCTCCATCAATAATTGCATGATCTGGGAACAAAAATTTTGACTGTAACGATAGCTTTCTTTTATTTTGATCATCCCATATAGTTGCAAAAGGTGTAACCTCTGCACCTGTGCCTGAAGTAGTTGGTATCGCAATCAAATCATGTTCTTTTCTTGATACAGACATAGAACCATCCAAATAGTTTATAAGACTGCTTTTATTATCAATTTTAAGAACACTTAATCCTTTTGAAATATCAATAACGCTTCCACCGCCAATGGCAACAATAATATCAAAGCTTTTTTTTCTTAAAATTTTAATATTTTCAAACAACTGAGTTATGGTTGGGTTTGGACTGATATTATCAATAATGAACTCAGCATCTGGAAAATATTTATTCCAACCTCTTGAATTAAACCCTTTACTGCTAATAACGA
>MDTB01054188.1_pt1 | contig 23668 bp, 30 predicted proteins | sample 811161 | NCBI WGS metagenome assembly MDTB01 (sample SAMN05326650, study PRJNA326480) | marine metagenome | isolation source: seawater | place: Mediterranean Sea | collected 2009
GCATAAGTTATTATATTAAAAATCAATAGTATAAAAACTTAAATTGTAATAAAACCAAAAAATGTACAAAAAACTCTATTTAAAATCTTTAGAACTTGCAGGACATAAAAGTTCTGAAACCTATTTGGCTCTAGTATCTTTTGTAGAAAGTTCATTTTTTCCAATACCTCCAGATGTAATGATTGTTCCGATGATAATGGCAAAAAAAGAAAGATTTATTAGAATTTTTTTAAACGCGACCATTTTTTCAGTGCTAGGAGGTGTTGCTGGTTATTTTATTGGGTTCATTTCTACAGATTTAGCAATGTCAGTCGTAGAATTTTATAATTATGAAGATAAAGTTAATAGCTTAAAATCGAATTTAACAAAAGGTAGTGGCATATATATTTGGTTAGCAACTCTTTTTCTTGCTGGCTTTACTCCTTTACCCTTCAAAGTTTTTACAATAACAAGTGGACTGATTGAGTTTAATATTTTAATTTTTATTGTTATTTGTTTAATTTCAAGAGGATTAAGATTTTTTTTAGTTTCATTTCTTACATACAAATTTGGTCAACCTTTTATTGAATTTTTAGAAAAAAAAGGAGCATTATGGTCTACTGTTTTTGGTCTTATGTTGATACTTTTTTTATTATTAATTTTTATCATTATAAAATAAAATGAATTTACTGAATAGAAAAAATATATTAAGCATTATTTTATACTTCAGTTTTTTTTCGATTTTATTTGCATACTACGTAGAGCTTTTTTTAAATCATAAACCCTGTAATTTATGTCTGCTAGAAAGAGTTCCATATATTCTATCTATAATAATTATCATAACATCATTGATTTTTAAAAAGTTTGAAAAATTTACCTTTTTATTTCTTGGTTTAATATTTCTATTATCAACATTATTATCAATATATCATGTGGGTATTGAACAGGGCTTAATAAATGAGTCACCCGTATGCAAATCTGGGTTAGGTCTAAACACTTTAGATAAAGAACAATTATTAAAAGAGTTAGAAAAAAATTCTATTAGTTGTAAAGATGTTACTTTTTCAATATTAGGTCTTTCGCTTGCTACAATAAATACATTTGCATCACTGACTATTTCTCTTATAACTATGAAAATATTTTATAATTATGAAAAAAAGTAATAAAAAAAAAAATAGAGGAATTTATTAGAGTAGACCACGCTGGTGAAAGGGGTGCAATTAAAATTTATGAAGGTCAATTATTAGCATTAAATACTTTTGTAAAGAATGAGGAGATGAAAAAAACTATAGAGGAAATGAGAGAACACGAGAGGGAACATGCAAACTATTTTGAAAATGAAATAAAAAAAAGAGGAATTAGGCCAACTAAATTTTTACCATTATGGGATCTACTAGGAGTTGGTCTGGGTTTTGGGTCAACCATTTTAGGAAAAAAAGCTGCTATGTTATGTACTGCATCGGTTGAGGAAGTTATTGACGAGCATTATCAAAATCAAATAAATCAAATTGAAAATGACGAAAAAGAATTAAAGAAAAAAATTATAAAATTTAGAGAAGACGAATTACACCATAAAGATATTGCATATGAACAAGGTGCTACTAAAGACGGTTTTTATTCCATCTTTGATAAAATCATAAAAGCTGGATCAAAGATTGCAATAAATATTTCTGAAAAGATCTAATTAAGGCTCTAGTTCTACATCCCAATACAAATAGTCCATCCATGTTTTATGTAGAAAATTAGGTGGAAAATTTTTTCCATTCTTATGTAGATCTTCAGTAGTTGGTTGAAAAGGATACTGATTTAGGGTCATACCAGATTTTTGTAAAAGTCTTCCTCCCTTTTGTACATTGCAACCAGAACAAGCTGTTACTACATTATCCCAATCAGTTTTACCTCCTTTTGATCTAGGTAGTAAATGATCAAAAGTTAATTCTTTATTACTTCCACAATATTGACATGTAAACTTGTCTCTTAAAAACACATTAAATCTTGTAAAATTAGGATTTGATAACGGTTTAATATAACTTTTAAGAGCAATTACACTTGGTAATTTCATGCTGAATGAAGGACTGTGAACAATTCTATCATAATAATTAACAATAGAAACACGATCTAGAAAAACTGATTTTATTGAATCTTGCCAGCTCCAAAGAGAAAGGGGATAATAGCTAAGTGGTCTATAATCTGCATTTAAAACTAGCGCTGGACATTTTTCAAGAGAAGTACTTTGATTAATTATTGTCATTCAATTAGATTAACTTAAAAAAAAAAATAATCAACTTTTTGTAAGTAAAATTTAAGTTTTATTTTAAAGATAAATTTTTTTTTATAAATTGTAACGCTAAACTGGATGCTTCAACTGGAATATTATGTCCACAATTTTTTACAATTTGAGTATTGACTTCTATATTATTTCTGATCAAAAAATCTTTTGCCTCAAGAATATTTGAAACAGGAACAACCTCATCAATATCTCCATGAATTAATAGTATATTTGTTGAATTTTTTTTTCTGTGTTCAAGATCTGTTTTATCAATTATCTTTCCAGAGAAGCCAATAATACAATTAAATCTTTCTATGTTTGTTAAACCAACATTAATTGCCATCATGCAACCTTGACTAAAACCACTCAATATTATTTTGTTTGATGGAGTATCATATTTTTTTTTCACTTCATCAATAAATTTGTTTAAGATTTGTTCGGTTTTCTTAACTTCATTTAAAATATATTTTTCATCATTTATGGTTAAATCAAACCATTGATAACCAGTTGGATTTATAGCGCATCTTTGAGGACCATTAGGGCATAAAAATAACGTATTCTTTAAAAATCTTTTCCAATTTAAAGTTAACATGCTTATATCTTGTCCATCACCTCCATAGCCATGAAGTAGAATTACTACATTATCAATTTTTTCACCATTATCGGGTTCTATAATTTTTGTTTCTAGACAAAATGTCATAATTTTATTTATTATGTTTGTTTATTAAAAAAATATATATATATCAAATTATGGTTTCAGAAATATTTGTAAAAATTATTGCAGTAATACTTTTGGTGGCTGTTGCAACCGTGTTAATACTTGGAATTGGAACATTATTTAAAGGTGGTTCTACAAGTAAAAAATACTCAAATAAACTTATGCAACTTCGAGTACTCCTACAATTTATTGCAATTATAGTTCTAGTAGGACTTGCTTATTTTTTCAAAGATTAGTTAAACTTGGAAAGCCATTTTATAAATTTCTCATTAGTAAAATCTATAGAACCAACTATCCTTGCAATCTCCTCACCTTTTTTATTAACTATAATTGATGTTGGTAGGCCCCTTAAGGAAAAAGCTTTTGCAAGAGCTATTGTATTATCAAAATATAATTCTAAATTTTCAATTTTTAATTCCTGAAAGAAATTAACAGATTTTTCAATTTTTTCTTGTCCAACATTTATAGGTATTACTCTCAAATTTTTCAAAGTATTTAATTTTTGAAGTTTATCTAATGAAGGCATCTCCTCTCTACATGGAGCGCACCACGTTGCCCAAAAATTTATGATAATTAGTTCACCATTAAAACTATCAAGATTTATTACATTATTACTTAGATCCGTAAAAATAATATTTTCTAGTTTCTTATTCTGCTTATGAATAACCAAATTTTTGATGTTAGGTTCATCAGAAAATGAAATAACTGTTGATAATAAATAAATAAGTACTATTAAAAATTTATAGCTTAATAATTTCATTCTAAAATGTATAGTTACATATCATGAGTAAAAATAAAAACAACAAACCAGTTTGGAGCACCAGAATAAATCAAAATAATGTCTCAACTTTTCAAAAAGTTGGTTCCTCTTTAAACGTAGATAAAAGGCTTTTTAGAGAAGACATAATGGCATCTATTGCTCACGTCGAAATGCTAGGTAAACAAAAAATTATTAGCTTAACAGTTAAAAATAAAATTATTTGGGGTCTTAAAAGAATTTTAAATGAAATTCTGAAAAAAAAATTCAATTTTGATGAAAAAAATGAGGATATTCATATGAGTATAGAAAAAAGACTTTTTGAAATTTTAGGTGATGATGCTGGTTTTATCCATACGGCAAGATCTAGAAATGACCAGGTCCTAACCGATTTAAAAATTTGGTTAAAAAATTCTACCTTACAGTTGGTTGATGAACTAAATAAAACGATAAAAACTTTTTTAAAATCAGCGGAAAAGAATGTTGATACTATATTGCCTGGTTTTACTCATTTAAAAAATGCTCAACCAATATCATTTGCCCACTATTTATGTGCGTATATTGAAATGTTTTTAAGAGATAAAAAAAGATTTCAAAATAATTTAGAAAATTTAAACGAGAATCCTTTAGGCTCCGCAGCTTTAACAGGAACTTCATTTAATATTGATAGATTTTATACTACAAAAAAACTAAATTTTAAAAAACCTACTAGAAACTCTATTGATACTGTTTCTGATAGAGATTTTGTCTGTGACTTTCTATACTCAGTTTCTTTATGCTCAATACACATATCAAGATTTTCAGAGGAATTTATTATTTGGAACTCTGATGCATTTAATTTAATTAATTTAAACGATAAGGTAGTTACTGGATCGTCTATAATGCCCCAAAAAAGAAATCCTGATCCACTCGAATATTTAAGAGGTAAATCTGGTGTTACAATGGGAAATCTTGTTTCAATGTTAACTATACTTAAAGGATTGCCTCTATCATATTTCAAAGATTTGCAAGATGATAAGGAATTAGTCTTTAATTCATTTGACCACATCAAAATTTGTTTGAAAGTACTCAGAGATGTAATTTCTAATTTTAATCCAAATAAAAAAAGAATGCTTGAATTATCTGAAATAGGAAACATTACCTCAACAGATCTTGCAGATTTTTTAGTTAAAGATCTAAATTATCCTTTCAGAAAGGCGTATTCTATTACTGCAAATATTGTAAATATGGCTGAAAAAAAAGGTAAAAATATTACTGGTTTATCTTTGGATGAAATAAGATCTGTCGACAAAAAAATCAACCCAGATGTTTTAAAAGTTATTAAGGTTAAAAACTCTGTTAATTCAAAAAAATCATATGGAGGAACTTCTTTCGACAATGTGAAGAAAATGATAAAGAAATACAAAAAAGAGTTAAATGATTAAAAAATTTTTATTAATATTGATCTGTTCAATAGTCTTTTTTTCTTGTGGAAAAAAAGCAGATCCAGAATATAAAGAAACTAAAAGAAAAATTAAACTTGTAATTATTTAATGTACTATAAGAAAAATAATCTCTTTGTTGAAAAAATTAATTTTAAGTCTATTTCTAAAAAAATTGAGACGCCATTTTACTGCTACTCTTTAAGTAAATTAAAAGATAATATTCAAAAGTTTAAAAAGAATTTCAGGAATATTAACCCTCTTATATGTTTTTCGGTAAAATCTAATAATAATTATAATATTTTGAGAGTTATTAGAAGTTTTGGCTTGGGTGCTGATGTGGTTTCAAAAGGTGAGCTTTTAAGAGCGCTAAAAGCAGGAATTAATCCAAAAAAAATTGTTTTTTCGGGTGTTGGCAAAACAGCCGATGAAATAGACTTAGCGATTCAAAAAAATATATTGTTAATTAATGCTGAGTCAGAGAATGAAATAAAAATAATTCAAAAAATGGCTTATAAGAGGAATAGAAAAGTAAATGTAGGTTTAAGACTAAATCCTAATATTGATGCAAAAACTCTTAAAAAAATTTCAACTGGTAGAAACGAAGATAAATTTGGAATCTCTGATGCAGATTTAATTAATTTGTTAAAAAAATATCAAAATTCCCCACTTCTGAAGATAAAATGTTTGAGTGTTCATATTGGCAGCCAAATTTTAGATCATCGACCTTATTCAAAAATGATTAAAGTAATAAGTAATTTAATTAATAAATCTAAATATAAATTTGATTATATCGATTTGGGTGGTGGTATGGGTATAGATTATAACTTAAATTCAAAAAAACTTGATTACAAAAAATATAGCCTTTTAGTTGAGAGGTTTTTAAAAAAATATAAAGTTAAAATAATATTTGAGCCGGGTAGATCAATTATTGGTAATTCAGCAGCATTAATTACAAAGGTTATTTACATAAAATCCTCTTCGAAAAAAAATTTTGTTATATTAGACTCTGCTATGAATGATTTTATGCGACCAGCTTTATATGGCTCAAATCATAGAATTATTCCAATTATAAAAAACAAGACTGTAGTAAAAAAAATTCACGATTTTGTTGGACCTATATGTGAAACGACTGATAGATTTTTAACTTTAAAAAAATACCAAAAAATTAAAGAAAATGACGTTCTTGCAATATGTGATGTTGGTGCCTATGGAATAGTACTGGCTTCTAACTATAATTTAAGGACAAAACCACCTGAGGTGATGGTTGATAAATCTAATTTTAAGTTAATTTCAAAAAGAGAAAATATATATAAAATAGTCTAAATTTATATCTAATGATTAGAAATATTTTTTTTTTAATTTTCTTCTATTTTGGAATTATATTTATAAGTATTTTATTTTTACCTACATTATTTTTACCTCATAAAATAACTTTAATTGGTGGAAGATTGATGGGTTACTGGGCTAAATTTTGTCTTAAATTTTTTATGTCTACAAACATTATAATAAAAGGGAAAGAAAATATTCTAAATAACGAACAATTTTTCATTGCATCTTCTCATCAATCAATATTTGAAACTTTTTTTTTACAAACTGTATTTAGTTCTCCTATTTTTATTTTAAAAAGGGAGCTGCTTAAAATTCCAATTTTTGGTTGGTATCTTAAAAAGATAAAATCTATTTCAATTGAGAGAAATAAAGTTACTAAAGAAAATTTAGATTTCTATGATAAAATCACGAATTCCTATAAAAATTCTAATCGGCCAATTATCATTTTTCCTCAAGCCACAAGACTAAAACCTGAAGAGAGAATTGACTTTAAAAAAGGTGTGTCAAAAATTTATGAAATTCTTAAAATAAAGTGTCAACCTGTAGCAATAAATTCTGGAACTGTTTGGCCAAAAACCGGTCCTTTAATGTCTAATCAAACTCTAACCATATCAATTTTAAAACCAATCGGTCCTAACTTGAACCCAAAAGAATTTCTTCAATTATTGCAAAAAAATATTTATAAAGAGTTAGATCAGTTAAATTAGCCCTTCATAGGCATAACAACATATATACTGTCAAAGTCAGATGGGTCTTTAATAAGTGCTGGTGAACCAGTATCATTTAAAAACATCTCAATTTTATCTCCATCAAGCTGTGAAGCAATATCAATTAAATATTTTGAGTTAAAACTTATATCTAAATCATGATCAAATTTAACATTTAAAGTTTCTTTTCCATCTCCACTACTAGCATTATTAACAGATAAATTTAACTTATCTTTTTCTAAATTAAATTTAACTCCATCCTTCTTATCTAGTGACACAGATGCAACCCTATCGACACAATTTAAAAATAATTGTAAATCTACCTCAAGCCTTTTTTTATTATTTTTTGGAATAACTTGTAGATAATTTGGAAATTTTCCATCAATTAATTTTGATATTAAAATACTATTATTCAATTCAAATTTTATTTTTGATTTTTGGTTAGAAATCTTTACCTCGCCTTCATAGTTTTCAAGGAGAGCACAAACTTGATATATAGTTTTCTTAGGCAAGATAATAGGCTCAAAATTTATTTTTTCTGTCACTAATAATTTAGATATAGACATTCTGTGGCTATCTGTAGCTACAGCTGTAAGATAAAATTTATCTTCAATTTGATTTTGATGAAAAAAAATCCCACTTAGATAGTGTCTAGTTTCATCATTTGAAACTGAAAATTTGCATTTATTAAGTAACTTTAATAACTTCTTCGAATTTATTACAAATTCTCCTTCAGAAAAATTTTCTTCTGTTATTGGGAACTCTGACGCTCCAATACAATTTAAATTAAACACAGATTTTTCAGATTCAACTTGAATTTTATTTTCTGACTCTTGTGTAAAATTTATTTTTTTTCCTGCAGAAAATTTTCTTATAATATCGTACATAATTGACGAGGAGGAAGTAGTTTTGCCTGCCTCATGAACTTCTACATTGCTTATTTCTGTAACAAAAATTAAATCCAAATCGGTTGCTGTGATTTTTAATTTATTATCATCTACCTCTAGCATAACATTTGAAAGTATTGGAAGAGTGCTTCTTTTTTCAATCACTCCCTGACAAAAACTTAAACATTGCTGTAAATCTTTTTGATTAACACTAAATTTCATTTGATTTATTATATAATATTTGGTTCTTAAGATTATCTATATTACTGCTCAAATCAGGATCATTTTTTCTCAAATTTTCAATTGTCTTAATTGAGTGTATTACAGTAGTGTGATCTCGGTTTGCGAATTCCCTTCCAATTTCAGGAAGTGATTTTGAAGTTAGAATTTTTGTTAAATAAATTGCTACTTGTCTCGGTCTAACAAGATATCTTGATCTTCTAGAAGAGAGCATTTCATTTTTAGAAATTTTAAAAGATTTACAAACTAAGGTCTGTATTAAATCTATAGTAACTTTATTTTCTGACAAATTTAATAGATCTTTAAGAACAATTTTAGTTTCAGATAAATTTGGTATCTTGTTGTATACTCTTGAAAACGAAACAATTCTGTTTAATGCTCCGACGAGTTCTCTAATACTACTTTTTACTTCTTTGCTCAAAAATTCCTGTATTTCTTGTGAAATGTTTATTTGATTTGAATTATATTTTTGTAGTTCCTCTGATTTCAATTTAATAATTTTATATCTAAGATCATAATCAGGTTGTTGAATATCAACAACCAATCCACCAGAAAATCTAGATTTTATTCTCTCCTGAATTCTATTAAGTTTGTTTGGAGGTCTATCACCAGAAATTATTATTTGTGAACCTTTTTCAAGCAAGGCATTGAAAGTATGGAAAAACTCTTCTTGCATAGCCTCTTTACCACTCATAAATTGAATATCATCTATTAAGAATGTATCTGCATTTCTAAAATAATCTTTAAACTTAACCATATCATTAGATTTTATTGATTTTACAAATTGATACATGAAACGTTCAGCTGAAATAAACATGACTTTTTTTGTTTCTTTTAATTTTAATCCAATAGAGTTTAAAAGATGTGTTTTGCCCATACCTACTCCTCCATAAATGTATAAAGGATTATAAAGTGAGCCTGGTTCAGTAACCTTTATAGATGCTTCATATGCGATTTTATTACTTGAACCAATTATAAAATTTTCAAAACTCTTATTTGGATCAATGCGATTATATTGGAAAAAAAAATCTTTTATAAACGAGACATTGTTTTTTTCTATCTGATTATTAAAGGATATTTTTTCCTTACCATTAATTTGTTCATGCATTGAATTTTCGTTAATGGAAATTTCAATTCTATTAATTTCTTTTCTACTTGATCTAACAATTTGCAAAATTTGATCTAAATATCTTGAAGTTATCCAGTCTCTTATAAATCTTGTTGGTACTGAAAGTAGTATATAATTACCGAACTCGTCTTTGAATTCTATTTTTCTCAACCAGCTTTCATATATATCTTTGCCAAATTTTTCTCTCATCTCAATTTGGATTTTTTCCCAAAAGTTTTTTGGTTCTTGTTTTTTATTAAATATATTTTTTGTATTTTCCATTTTTTGGGTAAGCTTTCACATAGAACCTTTAAAAAATTTAATCAACAAATTTATCGCAAAAATAAAAAAAATTTAAAATCTGCAAGTGTATTTTTTTAAAAAAGATTAAATCAAAAATAGAATTTTTTTTTTTCTAAAACCTCAAAGTGAAAAAAAAAACTTAAATATAAAAAAACTCTATAAAAAAAATTGAAAAAAAATATTTTACTACATCTAGTAATAGGAAAAAAAACGACCGGTCATTTAGTGCAAATCTTAAGTTGCAAAAATAATCAATTTAAAGTTGTTATATTGCGTTAATTTTTCTAGTTATTCTTGACAGGTTCCGGGATGCGTTTCTTTTTTTAATGATCCCAGTTTTTGCAATCTTCATTAGTTCAGAGTTTAATTTTGGTAAATAAGCTAATGCATCCTTTTTTTTCTTTTGTTCTATTAAAAGATTAACCTTTTTAATAGCATTTTTAAATCTACTTTTTCTAGATTTATTTATTAAAGTCTCTCTCGAGTTTTTTCTAATAGTTTTAATTGCTGATTTAGTATTTGCCATTTTTCGATGGATATAACCACAGATTTACTTGGGGTCAACCATTTAATTTACTATTTTTGACAAATATTACAGTAAAAATATGATCTATTTGAATGAGTTTTTTTTTTAATAATTCCACTACAATTATTTCTTAAACACTTTAAATTTTGTCTACCATAAACCATGAAATTATTTTGAAAAGATCCAGGTTTTCCACTTGTATCCTTAAAATTTCGAATTGAAGATCCTCCATTTTTAATTGCTTTCTTTAAAATTAATTTTGAAAAAATAATTAAATTATTAAAATCTTTATTTGTAAGTTTTCCACTTTTTTTTAAAGGATTTATTTTGCAAAAAAATAGTATCTCATTTGCATAAATATTACCTACTCCAGATACAAACCTCTGGTCCAGTAGATAGTTTTTAATGCTTTTAATTTTATTATTTAATTTTTTTTTTAAATAGGAAATATTAAATTTATTATCAAAAGGCTCTGGTCCATGGTTTTTAAAATAACTATTTAAATCGTGTTTATTTGAAAATACTTTAAAAAAACCAAATCTCCTTGGATCATTATAAACGATTTTAATTTTATTAAAAAAAAGAATTATATGGTTATGCTTTTGTGGAAATGTAGGAGTGCTGTAAAAGCTCATATTTGTAATTAAATTTCTTTTACCATTTTTAAGAACATGCACTGTGCCGGACATGCCCAAGTGCATGATAATATAAAAACCATTATTTAAAGTGAAAATAATGTATTTTGAGAATCTCTGAATGCTCTGAATCTTTGCTTTTAATAGAACGTTTTTAAAATTATAAGGTAATTTATATCTAAGGTTTGGATTGTTAATTTGTACGTTTTTTATTATTTTTTTATTTATATTTTTTTTAAGCGATTGTTTGACTATTTCTACTTCTGGCAATTCTGGCATTTATTACTATATTATCTATATAAAAAAATTAAATACTATGGGACAGTTTTTACAAAATCAAAAAGGGTTAGTAAAAAACGTTTTTGATAAAGTTTACGACAAATATGACATAATGAACGATTTTATGTCATTAGGTATTCACCGTTTGTGGAAAAGAGACTTGCTAAACATGATGGCCCCATCTAAAAACAAAAAACTTATAGATGTAGCGTGTGGAACTGGTGATATTGGAAATCTTTTTCTAAAAAAAACTAATAATAGTGGAAATGTTTTTAGTACCGATCCAAATAAAAACATGATTGAACAGGGTAAAAAAAGGTTTCAAAATTATAAAAATATATATTGGAAAATTGAAAGTGCTGAAAAATTATCGTTTAAAAATAATTTTTTCGATTATTATACAATAAGTTTTGGATTAAGAAATACAAAAGATATAAATAAATCTCTTAAAGAGGCTTACAGAGTTTTAAAACCTGGTGGAAGATTTTTATGCTTAGAATTTTCTAAAATAGAAAATCAAAGTTTGAATTTGGTCTATAAAAAATACTCAAAATTAATTCCATATATTGGAAAATTTATTGTTGGAGAAAGTAAGCCATATAATTATTTAATTGAAAGTATAGAAAAATTTTTAAATCAAGATCAACTGATTGACTGTATGAAAGAAAGTGGTTTCGTTAATTGCAAATATAGAAATTTGAGTGGGGGAGTTGTAGCTATTCACTCAGGATGGAAAATTTAATGATAAAAAAATTATATATATTATTCAGATTGGCAAGAAAGATAGCTATTTCTGATGCGATTAAAGTAGTTTCAAAAATTCATAAACCTCCTTTAGTAGTAAAAATTTTTTTAAAAATTTTATCAATAAGTTTTTCAAACAACGATAGCAAACTAAAAATTTTAAGTGACGAAGAGAAACTTTGTAAATCAATAGAAGGAATGGGTACAACATTTATAAAACTTGGGCAATTTTTAGCTACAAGACCAGATATAATTAGTGAGGAGCTCTCGATACAACTAGAAAAATTACAAGATAAAGTTCCTCCTTTTCCAACAGATCAGGCTAAAAAAATATTAAAAGAAGAACTTAGCGATATGAATAACTTTATTTTGAATTTTAGTGAACCTATCGCTGCAGCATCGATTGCACAGGTACACAAAGCACAAATAAATGAAAATGGAACTCTAAAAGATATTGCTATTAAAATTTTAAGGCCAGATATTAAAAGAAAATTCAATGAGGAAATAGACGCTTTAATGTTGTTGGCTTATATTATTGAGAATGTAGTTACAAAAACTAAAAGACTAAGATTAATGGAGGTTGTTTTTCTTTTAAAAGAAATTACCAACCATGAAATGGATTTAAGATTTGAAGCAGCAGCAGCAAATGAATTTGCTGAAAATACTAAAAATGATGTTGGTTTTAAAGTGCCAAAAATTTATTGGAATTATACGAGTGAAAAAGTTTTAACCCTAGATTGGATTGATGGAGTTTCAATTCGTGAAAAAAATATTTTACAAAACAAAGGTATAAACATTAAAAGTATTGCCTCTGATATTATTCAACATTTCTTAAGACATGCTGTAAGAGATGGTTTTTTTCATGCAGACATGCATCAAGGAAACCTTTTAATTGATAATAACGGACAGATAGTGACTATAGACTTTGGTATTATGGGAAGATTAGACAAATTAAACAGAAAGTTTTTAGCTGAAATTTTATATGGATTTATTGTGAGAGATTATAAAAAAGTTGCTGAAGTTCATATAATTGCTGGCCTCGTACCAAAAAACGTAAATGTTGATGAGCTTGCTCAAGCATTAAGGTCTATAGGAGAACCAATTTTTGGACAATCAGTTAAGGATATTTCGGGGGGAAAATTATTAAAGCAACTTTTTGATATTACAGAAAAATTTAATATGCAAACACAACCTCAATTACTACTTTTACAAAAAACTATGGTTGTGGTCGAGGGCGTAGCAAGAAAACTTAATCCAGAGACAAATATCTGGGAAACTTCAAAACCAGTTTTAGAAAAATGGTTAAAAGAAACTAAGGACCCTATATCAAATTTAACCGAGACCTTAAAAGACTCATCAGAGGTGCTCAAAAAATTACCAGAATTACCCCAAATAATGGATAAAGCAAATCAAGCACTTACTTTTCTTGCTAGTGGGCAGATACCACAGAGTTCAAATTCCTATTCAGCCCTTAAAGATAAAGAAATGGAAATGAAATCATTTAGAAATCAAAGCATTATTGGATTATTATTGCTTGTAATTTTTGGCTACTTAGTATTTTAATTTAAAATGAATTTTTTAGATAAAAAAAAAGTATTACTAATAATATGTGGTGGAATAGCTGCCTATAAATCTTTAGAAATTATAAGGTTATTGAAAAAGAGAGGAGTCTTAGTAAAAACTATTCTAACTAAAAATGCAAAAAATTTTGTAACACCATTATCTGTTGTGTCTCTTTCTCAAGAAAAAGTTTACTCGGATCTTTTTAATTATAGTAACGAAGCGGAAATGGATCATATTTCTTTATCAAGATGGTCAGATTTAGTATTAATAGCGCCTGCAACTGCTAATACAATTTCAAAGTTAAGTTATGGTCTTGCAGATGACCTTGCTGCAACCGTAACATTGGCATCAAATAAACAGGTTTTTCTTGCTCCTGCTATGAATGTTAGAATGTGGGAACATCAATCTAATAAAGATAATATAAAAAAACTAAAATCATTTGGGTATAAATTAATAGGCCCCAATGTAGGAGATATGGCTTGTGGAGAATACGGAGAAGGTAAGATGTCTGAGCCAACAGAGATATTAAATATTTTAGAAAATCATTTTAAATATTATAAAAATTTAAAAAAAAAAAGAGCTATAGTAACAGCTGGTCCTACTCAAGAGTTTATAGATCCAGTTAGATATATCACTAATAAGTCAAGCGGCAAACAGGGTTATGAAATTGCAAATTCTTTAAATAAAAATGGTTTTGATACAACCCTTGTATCAGGTCCATCAAATCAAATTGTTGATAGTGGAGTTAATTTAATAAAAGTTGAAACTGCTGATGAAATGTTTAGAGAAACATTAAATAGTTTACCAGCAGATGTAGCGGTATTTTCAGCAGCCGTTGGTGATTGGAAAGTAAAAAATTATAATGAAAATAAAATTAAAAAAAAAGATGATCTGAAACTAGATTTACAAAAAAATATAGATATTCTTTATAATATTTCAAATCATAATTCTCTACGACCAAAACTCGTAATTGGTTTTGCGGCAGAAACAAATAATTTAGATATAAACGCTAAGAAAAAATTATCTGAAAAAAATTGTGATTGGATAATTGCAAACGATATTTCGGATAAATCGATTGGTTTTGGTTCAGATAATAACTCTGTTTCAATTTTTTATAAAAAAAAAGAAAAGGAAAATATAAACAAAACAACTAAAGCTCATCTCGCAAATCAAATAGTGGAGAGAATCTTAGATCAATTAAATTAATATGATTAAAGTTTTAATCAAAAAACTTAATCAAAAAGCTAAAATTCCATCTTATAAAACCTCTGGATCTTCTGGCTTAGATTTAATGGCTTTGACAGAAAATAAAATTATAGTTCTACCAAATAAATCTGCATTAATTCCAACTGGATTATCAATAGCAATACCAGAAGATACAGAAGTGCAAATAAGACCCAGATCAGGTCTTGCGGCTAAATCAAATTTGACAGTTCTTAATACACCAGGAACAATTGACAGTGATTACAGGGGTGAATTAAAAGTTATTTTATTCAATCATGGAGAAAAAGAATTTATCGTAAATAATGGTGATAGAATAGCTCAGATGATCCTCTTGCCAATTTTAAAAATTCAATTCGAAGAAGTTGATGATTTGCCAGAAACGATAAGGGGTTTCGGTGGATTTGGATCTACTGGCAAATGAGTAAAAAATTAAACAAGGAATATTTAGAGAGATACTCAAGACAAATAATTTTAAAAGATATTGGTATTGAGGGTCAAAAAAAAATTTTACTTTCAAAAGTTCTTATAGTAGGTACTGGTGGATTAGGGTGCCCAGTGGTTGATTATTTAAGTAGAGCTGGCGTTGGAGTAATTGGTATCGCTGATTTTGATAAAGTAAGCTTATCTAATATTCACAGACAATCTATGTATCATTCTAGAGACATTGGAAAGTTTAAAGTAGATATACTTTATAATAAAATCAAAATAATTAATCCATTCGTGAATATAAAAAAATATAAAATTAAAATTTCAAAAAAAAATGTAGATCAAATTGTAAAAAAATATGATCTTGTAATTGATGGGACTGACAACTTTAAAACAAAATTTTTGTTGAATGAATCCACAATAAAATTTAAAAAAAATTTTATTTCTGGAGCAATAAGTAAATTTGATGGTCACGTCTTCACTTTTAATTTTAAAAATAAAAAAGAGCCATGTCTTAAGTGTTTTTATCAAGAAATACCATCAGATGAACTTTTAAATTGTGAGGCTGAAGGAATATTAGGTCCAATAGCAGGAATTGTTGGTAATATCCAAGCTAACGAAGCTTTAAAAATAATTTTAAATATAGGAAAAGGCTTAAGATCAAATATTTTAATATTAAACTTTAAAGAACTTTATTTTAGAAAAGTGAAATTTAAGAAAAAAAAAAATTGTTCATGTTGAAAATTTTTTTAATTTTTTTTATATTTTTTTTTAATTTAAACGCAGAATCTAATGAAAATGATTATTTTCTAATGCTTAAATATAATAAAGTTAATGTAAGGTATGGACCAAGTAGTGGCGATCAAATAAAATTTATTTATAAAAAAAAATATCTTCCTTTAAAAGTAATTGACAAAAAAGAAAATTTTAGAAAAATTATTGATCATAAAAATAATAGTGGATGGATTCATATTTCTCAATTAAAATCCGCTAAATCACTCATAGTATTAAAAGACTTGATTATGTTTAAAAAAAATAGTTTGTTTTCAGAACCACTTGTAAAATTAAAAAAAGGTAGGCTAGTACTTATTAATAGGTGCAAAGAAAATTGGTGTGAAGTTAAAACTGACCAGTTTACTGGTTGGTTAAATACTAAAAATGTATGGGGTATTAATTAATTATTTTTGCTGGGCACATACATCTTTTATAACAGGTGTATTTGCACAATCCCCACATTTTGTCAGCTGAACTATACAACCATCATCTAAAACTTTTACATCAACAGTTCTTTCACATTTAGAACACTTGGATGCAATTGTCAGTCCACATTTTTTACAATTATAGTTTTGAATTTCCATGTAATTAAAATAGGGAAATCAAAAATGTTTTCAAGTTAATTGTGTGCTAATAATAATTGTTATCAAAAAAAATTTACAGTTATTTAATTTTTTTTATTAATGATAATCATTCGCAAATTTATTTTTTTGTTTTGCTGGCCCACCACTTGTCTAAAATAAAATACCAAATAGAATTTGCTAATGGTTCTACAATTGCATCCGTGAGCGCAATCATAAATGTAACATCTGCAACAAGCATCAAAACTGTTATTGCAATTACAAAATGCCCAATAGTATATACAGCTGTTCGTAAAATTGATCCCTTATTATTATAAAATACTTCTTTGGAAGCGCCAAAGAGACCTTTAGTTATCTCTGTCATTTTTGTTTTTAAAAGGATTTTCTAAAACACATGCTACAATATGAATTCTACCCTGCTCGCCACCATTAAAGAAATTATGAAATTTCGTATTGTTTGTGATGGTCACGTGACCATCAGCAGGCAGATGTTTTGCTACATTTTCTATAACCATAGAACAGCCTTTATTAGTAATAATAGGTATATGAAGTCTTGGTTCAGGATCTTTATGCCAGCTTAGTGTTGATCTTGGTTCTTTTAGAAGCAATCTAACTCTTCCAAGTTTAAATCTACTTTTCAATGTTTCATAAACCTCTTTAAAATAAGTATTTTTAAATTCTGGCATTAATTCAGTATATTTTGACTCATCAATGGCAATATCTCTGGAAACTACCTTGCCTGTCTCATCAGCAATAGTCCAATACTTACCTCTTACATTATGGCCTTTAGTTGACTCGTCATCATTAGGTATTCTGTTTATTGGAATTGCTCCAAAGTGGCTTATTCCCAAAGAATTGAATTTTTTCTTCTCTAAAATTGATTCAAGATCCTTTCTTAATTTTAATATATCAAACTTAAGATCAGGGACTTGATAAAAATCTTTAAAATTTACTTGAATTTCTGCCATAATATATTTTTATTTTTACCTTAAATCAAAACGATCAGAGTTCATTACTTTTGTCCAAGCTGCGACAAAATCATTTATAAACTTATCAGATGAGTCATTTGTTGCATAAACTTCTGCTAAAGCTCTTAATTGAGAATTAGATCCAAAAATTAAATCAGCTCTAGTTCCTGTCCATCTAATCTTTCCTGTTTTTCTTTCCTTACCCTCAAATAAATCTTCTTTAGGTGATGCCTCTCTCCAAATAATGTTCATATCAAGAAGATTTACAAAAAAATCGTTTGTCAATTTTCCAGGTCTTTTTGTAAAAACACCGTGCTTAGAATTGTCAAAATTTGTACCGATAACCCTCATTCCTCCAATAAGAACTGTCATCTCTGGTCCCGTCAAATTCATAAGCTGCGCTTTATCAATTAGCATTTCCTCAGCTATTGTTGAATGATCAGAGTCTGTGAAGTTTCTAAATCCGTCAGCTCTTGGCTCTAATAAGCCAAAAGAATGAATGTCGGTTTGATCTTGAGTTGCGTCACCTCTTCCTTGAGAAAAAGGTACTTTAATTTTTTTACCAGCATCCCTTGCCGCTTTTTCAATGCCTACTCCTCCGGTCAGAACTATCAAATCGGCTAGCGATACTTTCTTCTTGTTAGTATCAAAGGATTTTTTAATTTTTTCCAACACTTTGATTACCTTTGACAGCTGATCTGGATTATTAGCTTTCCAATCCTTTTGTGGCGCTAGACGGATCCTTGCACCATTTGCACCTCCTCTTTTATCTGATCCTCGGAAAGAAGAGGCAGAAGCCCAAGCAGTTGAAACCATTTGCGAAACTGACAAGCCAGATTTAGTAATTTTTTTCTTTAGTGCATCAATATCTTTATTTTTTAATTTAAATTTATTTTTAGGAATAGGGTCTTGCCAAATTAAATCCTCTTTGGGTACATCGCTTCCTAAATAATTTACTTTAGGCCCCATATCTCTATGTGTAAGTTTAAACCAAGCTCTCGCAAAGGCGTCTGCAAATTCCTTTGGATTATTATAAAAATGCCTAGAAATTGGACCATATTTTGGATCTAATTTTAAGGACAGATCCGTAGTTTGCATCATTGGTAAATTTTGCTTAGACTTAACATGTGCATCTGGAGTTGTTGATATTGCATGACCATTTTTTTTTGGTTTCCATTGATGTGCGCCTGCAGGACTTGATGTAAGTTCCCAATCATAGCCAAATAAATTCTCAAAATATCCCATATCCCATTCTATAGGATTAGATGTCCATGCGCCTTCAATTCCACTACTTATAGTATCTTCAGCAATCCCACTCTTGTAATCACTATTCCATCCTGTTGATTGATTTTGGATTTTAGATCCCTCAGGCTCTGGACCTTTATGTGACTCAGGAGCGGCACCGTGGGATTTCCCAAATGTATGTCCACCAGCTACTAATGCAACTGTTTCGTAATCATTCATGGCCATTCTACCAAATGTTTCTCTAATATCGTGAGCTGCTAATAAAGGGTCCGGGTTAGCATCAGGACCTTGAGGATTTACGTATATAAGTCCCATGTGCGAAGCACCAAGGGGATTTTCAAGTTCACGATTTCCACTATAACGGTTCACTCCTAACCATTCTTTTTCTGATCCCCAATAAATATCTTCCTCTGGTTCCCATATATCCTGTCTACCAGCACCAAATCCAAAAGTTTTAAATCCCATTGACTCGAGTGATATATTACCCACTAATATAAATAGATCAGCCCAAGATATTCTTTTTCCATATTTTTTTTTAATTGGCCAAAGTAATAATCTCGCTTTATCTAAATTAACGTTATCAGGCCAACTATTAAGTGGAGCAAACCTTTGATTTCCAGTTCCTGCTCCTCCTCTACCGTCACCAGTTCTATAAGTGCCTGCGGCATGCCAAGCTAACCTAATAAAAAAAGGACCGTAATGTCCGTAATCTGCTGGCCACCAATCTTGTGAGTCTTTCATTAGTTTATGTAAATCTTTTTTAAGAGCTTTAAAATTTAGCTTTTTGAATTCTTTTTTATAATCAAATTTTTTATCCATTGGGTCTACAAGATTAGAATGCTGACTTAAAATCTTTAGATTTAATGCATTAGGCCACCAATCTTTATTTGATTGACCTTTTCCAGTTGGATGTTTTGCTGGTGTTCCTGCTCCTGTAAAAGGGCACTTGCCAATTTCTTTGTTTATTTCGCTGCTCATAAAATTTTATTTCCTAATAATTTATTTTATAATTAGTCTAAAGTAGATGTCAAGTAGTTTAGAATGTTTATAAACTATTGAGAATCGTTCTCAACGTTTATTACAACATCTATATCTTTAATTGATTTACCCTTGGGTGGATTTGGAATGCTCTTTAATTCAATTTTATCTGCGTCAATATCAATAAGCTCATTTGTCTTTGTATCAAAAAAATGATGATGCGAACTTACATTCGTATCAAAATAACTTTTGTCATTGCCTAAAGAAATTTCTTTCACATATCCTTTTTTCTTAAAAGCATGGACAGTATTATAAACAGTTGCTAAAGAGATTTTTTCATTTAAATTTTTTTGAATCAAAACTGCAAGGTCATTTACAGTAAAATGAAATGTTTTTTCATTATTAAACAAAGCTTCACAAATTTTAATTCTCTGTTTTGTGGGTCTTAAGCCTGAATTTCTTAGTTTGCTTAAAAAATCTTTAATTTTCATTGATGTTATTTATAATAATTCTAAACTATTTCTATATTATAATTTATTTAAATCAAGTAAGAAGGTTACAACAAATATGAAAAAGAATTCCTTTAATTATGATGAACTAATTAATTGTGGAAAAGGCGGTCTTTTTGGACCAGGCAATGCAAAACTTCCTTTGCCTCCAATGCTAATGTTTGACAGAATAACAGAAATTAGTGAAAATGAAGGTAAGTTTAAAAAAGGAATAATAAAGGCTGAGCTTGATATTAAAGATGATCTTTGGTTTTTTGAATGTCATTTTAAAGAGGATCCTGTAATGCCGGGATGTCTTGGATTGGATGCTATGTGGCAGTTAGTCGGTTTTTACTTAGGGTGGCTAGGCAACCCTGGAAGAGGACGAGCGTTGGGAGTAAATACTGTAAAATTTACAGGGGAGGTTCTTAAAAATATCAAAAAAGCTACATATGAAATTGATATGAAAAGAATTCTTATAAAAGAGGGAACAACTGTGGGTTTGGCTAATGGAGTTTTACTTGCAGACGGAAAAAAAATTTATAGTGCTGAAAATTTGAAAGTAGGATTATTTAAGTAATGAAAAGAGTTGTAATAACTGGAATTGGTGTAGTTTCTTGTTTGGGAAATAATAAAGATGAGGTCTATCAGTCATTACTAAATTCCAAATCAGGTATTACTTTCTCAGAAGAGTATAAAGAATATAATTTAAAAAGCAATGTTCATGGTAAACCAAATATAAAATTAGAGGACCATGTTGATAGAAAATTCATAAGATTTATGGGCCCTGGATCTGCTTACAACTATATTTCAATGTCAGAGGCAGTAAATGATTCTGGTTTAGAAGAAAAAGATATAAGTAATATATCGACAGGAATGATAATGGGATCAGGGGGACCTTCGATTGAAAATGTAATTTTAGCTGCAGATAAAACAAGAGATAAAAATCCAAAAAGAATGGGACCCTTTGTGGTTCCAAGAACAATGTCTAGCACTGCATCTGCAACTTTAGCTGTACCTTTTAAAATTAAGGGAGTTAACTATACAATAAGTTCTGCGTGTGCAACTAGTGGGCATTGTATAGGTAATGCTATGGAACTAATTCAATTAGGAAAACAAAAAATTATTTTTGCAGGTGGAAGTGATGAGGTTCATTTTGCCATGACTGCCATGTTTGATGCCATGACTGCTTTGTCATCAAAATATAATGATACACCTCAAAAGGCATCGAGACCTTATGATAAAACGAGAGATGGATTTGTAATATCAGGTGGTGGTGGTGTAGTGGTATTAGAAGAGTATGAACATGCAAAAGCTAGAGGTGCCAAAATTTATGCAGAACTCACAGGTTATGGTGCTACATCAGATGGATATGATATGGTTGCTCCATCTGGAGAAGGTGCGGAGAGATGTATGAAAATGGCTCTAAGTACAGCAAAAAATAAAATTGATTATATTAATACCCACGGAACATCAACGCCTGTAGGAGATATTACAGAGTTAAACGCAGTTGGTAAAGTATTTGTAGACTATAAACCAAAAATAAGTTCTACTAAATCCTTAGCTGGACACTCACTTGGTGCAACCTCAGTTCATGAGGCTATATATAGCTTAATAATGATGAAAAATAATTTTGTTGCTGCTTCAGCCAACATTACTGATATGGATGATGAAGCTAAAAAATACCCAATAGTAACTAAGGTTGAAAAGGATGTAACATTAAATTCAGTTATGTCGAATAGCTTTGGTTTTGGTGGAACTAATGCAACTTTGGTATTTGAGAAAGTATAATATGAATTTAATGAAGGGTAAAAAGGGTTTAATCATGGGTGTAGCAAATGAAAGATCTATAGCTTGGGGTATTTCTCAGAAACTTTCTGAGGCTGGAGCAGAACTTGCATTTACTTATTTAGGTGATGCTCTCAAAAAGAGAGTAATACCATTAGCTGAAAAATTAAATTCAAAAGTTATTTTTAGTTGTGATGTTGAAAAAAAAGAGGAAATAATAAAATTATTTGAGGATATTAAATCACAATGGGGACATATTGATTTTGTTGTTCATGCTGTAGCTTTTTCTGATAAATCAGAATTGTCAGGTGAATATTTAAACACCACAAGAGAAAATTTTTTGCGAAGTATGCTAATTTCCTGTTTCTCATTTACAGAAGTTGCAAAGGAAGCTTCAAAAATTATAAAAGAAGGTGGAAGTATGTTAACTTTAACTTATGAATCTACAAAAGCAATTCCAAATTATAATGTTATGGGTGTTTGCAAATCAGCCTTGGAAGCAAGTGTAAAATATCTTGCTCGAGACCTGGGTGAAAAGAAGGTTAGAGTAAATGCTATAAGTGCTGGTCCAATTAAGACATTGGCTGCTTCTGCTATAGGTGATGCAAAATTTCTTTATAAATGGAATGAAGATCACTCTTTCTTAAAAAGAAATGTAGATATTCATGATGTTGGAAATTCAGCTCTATATTTGCTGAGCGATCTAAGTAGTGGTGTAACAGGTGAAATTCATTATGTAGATGCGGGATATAATAAAGTTGGAATGCCCGATCCGAAAAATATAAAATAATTTAATAAATAAGTTCATTTTTTAACAAAAATAACATCCATCACACTTATGCCATCTCTAGTATATCTAATTTTCATTATTTTATGAAAAACAAAATTTTTTTTATACAAAAAATGAAAAATTTCTGAGGGATTATATGTGTCAATATTTGCTAATCTAAGTTCTATAACTAGATAATCAATCGACTTTAAAATTTCTTCAGCGCCCTTTAGAACCTCTAGTTCATAACCCTCAGTATCTATTTTTAACAAATTTTTTCCCTTCAAAATTTCGTCTTTAAGTATGATGTCTAATTTATTAATACCAACCTCAATCTCCTCTTTAATAGGATAATCTTTTCTCTGCAAAAAAGATGAGATACCACTAGAAGACCACATTTTTTTTTTTCCTTGGTCATTTCCTGCAGCAATTTTGAATAATTTTGAATTATATTTTTTGAGAAGTTTTTTCTCGATAAATTCAAAAAAAACAGGGTTAGGTTCTATAAATAAATATCTTGCTTTTGGAAATTCTTTTAAGAGAAAATTAGTTCCATTAGCAACTCCAACATCAATAATATTATCAACTTTAAAGTTTTTAAAATAATTTTGGTATTTATAATAAAATAAATGTAAATTAAACTTTTTTAATATATTTCTGAATTTTGAAAAGATCTTTAATTTTATTTGATAGTTTAACTTAAACATAAATCAAAAATATTTTGGGCTATGAACTATTTTAAATCGTAGCCTGCTTAATCGATAATTTTACTTTTCCTCTATCAAATCCTATTACTTTAACCTTAACTTCGTCGCCTTCTTTAACTACATCAGTTACTTTAGCAACTCTTTTTTCTGCAAGTTCTGAGATGTGAACGAGACCATCTTGTTTTCCCAAGAAATTAACAAACGCACCAAATTCCATAATCTTCATTACTTTTCCATTATAAATTTTATTTA
>MDTB01138249.1_pt1 | contig 23665 bp, 25 predicted proteins | sample 811161 | NCBI WGS metagenome assembly MDTB01 (sample SAMN05326650, study PRJNA326480) | marine metagenome | isolation source: seawater | place: Mediterranean Sea | collected 2009
AGAACATGAGGGATCTGACGTAATGCGTCGATTGAATCTTGCACGATTTACTCTTCTTGTTTGGGTGTATCATTGTTTGGATGGTAATGTTGCAGTTTGCCTCGCATCATGTAGCCCATTCCTTGCCGATAATACCCATGCAGTTCTTGCTGAATTTCCAGTCCCCTTTCTCTATAGAAAGTAATAGCACGTTGATTTGAAGCACGAACTTCCAATTGGACCGTGGTTATTCCCTTCGGAACAAGGATGTCGGCCATGAGATTCCAGACAACTGATCCCCAGCCTTTTCCTCGTGCGCCTTCATCGAGAACAAAGGACACAATTCGGATTGTGTGTTCCTTGAAAGGTGTGGTCCAAAGCACTCCGCGCATCGATGCAGGTGTATCATCCTCTGAATCAAACAGCATGAAGTTGGCATCCCATTCGGGAACGGGTAGGGAATGAATTGACCCAGCGAAGTATTCCTCACCCGTACCTTCATAGAACAGCTTTCGAACTGCTTCAGTCCATTCGATCGAAAGTTGCTTTGGGGCAAGACCTTGCCGCCATCCTCCTTTCAAAGAATCACTTCCTTGTCTCTTTACGACCACGCGTTCTTCCTTGACGGATATCGATTTTACGGGAAGAACGCTTTTTCGATTGTCTCTGTTTTTGCTGAGATTTTTGATTGTTTGCGTTTCCTATGCTTGCAATGCCTCCTTTGGAGAGCAAGGCGTCCAACTCTGTGAGTGAAAGTGCGTCACCACTGGATGCTTTTTCCCGGACTTCATTGATGTTTACATCCGGAGCTCGAGGTCTTCGACGTGTCGATTCACGATTTGTTGAGCGTTGACCTCTGTTTTGATTCCGTTTGGATGAAATACGCTGCCAAGCCTCTAAGCGCCCAATCTCACGACGCAACTCGTGCTTGGATGAATATTGTTCGTTGATGGAACGCTGAAGCAACTTTGCATTCTTTTGGAATTCCCTCACGGATTTTGGATTGAGGTGAACACCTTCCAGAGCAGGATTGCTTTCAACGAGTTTCGCCAGAACATCTTCCTCCTGTTTCTTGGTCTTCTTCAATGCTCGATATTCCTCGTTCTGTTCACGTCTCAAGCGGATAAACTCTTGATGGGCCTCGTTGGATTTCAGCGACGCTTCGTACATTGCCTGCAATTCAAAGAAATATGCGAAATCGCCCTTCTCAACTCCAAGGTTTGGAGCATTGAAGACATCAACTTCAGTGGTTAATTTCTCAAAGACGCGTACCATTTCTTCATGAATCCGTTTGGTTGGGATTGCTATTCTTTGATTGATACCATCTCGGACTTCACGAAGTTCCTGTACCTTCATGCTCAATGGTCGAAGTTCAGAGAGGATTTGTTGCCGATCCGATTTTACGTTTCGCGTTTCACGAAGTCCTCCACGGAGTAAATCAAGCAATTCCTTTGAATTTTGACGTTCTCCAACGAGGTCACGAATTTGTCCTTCAACCTCGTCGAGATTTGTTCGTAGATTTTCAAGCCTCGTTGCAATCTCATCTTTGGATGTTGATCGCAAATCATGGAACAAATCATCCGGTTCCTCGTCGATTTCAAAGACAGGCTCGCAAATGTCGTGCCATGACTTCCCTTCAGAAAGCATCGTGATGACCCTCATGAACTCATTTTGAATTGACATTGCACCTTCAGCTCTGACGACTCGAGAGAGATCATGTTCATGATCGAATGGATCCTCTATTGGCATTACGTGTTCCATTCTTCCATCATCGACTCCAGTGACAACTTCCAGTGGTAACGGTCCAGTGTGATTCCATTTCTTGGCTTTGTTACTGTGTGCTTCGCCGTTGCGAATCGATACAACCATCGATTCCCAATCCCATCTTGTTGCAAAACGATCAAAGAAGCTGATAAGCAGAGACGCCAGAGATTGAGTATTTTCTGTCTTAAAGTCATCATCATTGAAGCCAACGTCAAAGGTCTTACCTTGAAATGAAAGAGGCTTCGAGGGACAATTCTCTTGGCGGTTTGGTGCAAGGGCTGGCTGAACAAGTTGTGCATGCTGGATTGTTAGGAGAGTCCATGCATACGAGGACAATGAGCCATCAAATGCGTTGTTGATTCCTCTTCGACTTGACCAATATTTGACCATGTGAACGAGGCGACGCAAACGATCTTCCTGGGCGTAGGATTTCAGCAGATGGGAGTTGTAAATTGCCAATCGATTGTCAAGAGAGATGTCCACGTCTAAACCTGAACGAGGGTCCTTAAATTTCACAATTGGAATCCGTGCTTTTGGAATTAATTGTATGTTTTCCATTCCTTCCTCATGGAGCAATCCAGAAATTTTCCTCAAGACCTTTCTCGGTGTCTTGTTCTTGAAGGATAAACAGAGATCGAGATCTCCCGCTCCGATCGAGAGGTCTGTTACGCTTGAACCGAATGCTTCGATCATTGCATTTTTCCCAAAACGTCGGAACATTAGGCTTGTTAGATGGTTCGTAAGTGATTCTCTACTCTTCGCTTTCGCATCACCAATCTTCTTGATGACTTTTTTCAAATCGCCATCAAGACTGCTGATGTATGCCTCCGTAATTGTTGAGAGGTCGGGGACATCGATGTCTTCGATGAGGTGTTTGTACAGATACGGCCAGCGCTCTTGTTGTGCCTGTGAAAGTCCGGTCGTGGAACAAACACTCATTCTTCCTCACCTTCTTTTACTGCCTGCTGCCGGCGCTCCCTTGCCAACGCTCGAGAGGACTTACCGCCCTCTCGTACGCGTTCGGAATCCGCCATCAGTTCGTGGAATCCATTCTCAATGCAATGTTTCCAATAATCAATGCCCCGTTGACTTTCATCGAGCGCTTGTGCAAGCCTGGTTGTTCGAGCATCTGCGCGCTTTCGCTTTTGCTCATTTTCAATGTATGTGTCGTGAAAAATCTGGTTCTCATCGTGCAATTGAACCATTGCTTGATGTGCCTTGTCCGCTGTTTCAAGGAATTGTTTTGCATCTTCCTGTAGTTCCTTCATGCGATTAATTTCAGAGAATTTCTCTTTCCGAGAATCAACCCATTCTTCGTGTTTTCGTATCAGATTTTTCATCTCGTTCAATGTTGAACGCTCATCAATGTGCGTGCCCCAATTCGTTTGGAGCGAGAGGTCGAGTGCGTCGAGTCGTTGTTGCAAGCGATCTTTTGCCCACTCCGGTTCAGGTTCTGTATCACCCTTCTGCTTCGGTGTTGCCTCTCGGATAGCATTCGCCTCCACGAACAGTTTCTTTGCTTTGGCTTGCGCATCGTTCCTTTCTTTCTTGAGCGAAGCGACTTTTTTGTTGACATCGTCGCGTTTGACCTTGGCAGAACGGGCCATGGAGGCCGCTTCAGACAGTTCGTCGCTCCGTGCATCGAGTTGTTCTGGAATCTCGGAGGCCAGTCGTTCTCTTCGATGAAGGATGGCTTTGCCCAAGAACTCGGGCGTAATGGCCAAGAGCTCCTCAGGCGTCATGTATTTCGCCCACTCCACTACCCTCAATAAACCTCCTGTCATGTACTCGTTCGACATCATGCTCAAAAACCTCCACAGTTTCAAGCACCTTATGGAGAAAGACCGCAGGTATTCTCCAACCGTATTCTTGGTTGGGCTGCTGGTTTTCTCCTTACTTTCAGTGCCAGTCATCCAAGCAGAAGGGCCTGACAATGTGCAATTCGTTGGTTTGAACGCTCTAACGTATTCGGGTGTTGATGATTCTGGCGAACTTTCATCGAACCTTACCGCGCGCCAAGGTGACCATCTCAATCTGGAGATACCGGTTGAAAACACAGGTGGGGATGCCGAGATGGCGTCGGTTGTTCTCCATGTCAGCCAAACATCATGGAATGAGACGGTTTATTTTGACAACGTTTCAATCGATGCAATGAGCACGCAAGTTCTTGTTTATCAATCATCAAATCAGGTACATGAGGGCTTACTGAACGTAGCGATGTCGATTAACAACACAAGTTTTGTTTTGAACGATTCAATCCTTATCGGCCCACCTCCTCTGCCGAACGTTCACGTTGAAATTGGATTGATTAGTGACTCCTATGTCTCAGGGGATTTGATTGAGTTCAATCTTACATCCAGCAACGATAACGGAGAACGTTCGTTTGCAGGCAACATGCTATGTTTCTTCCTTCAAGAAGAGGTCTACAACCAATCCCTCAGCGTTGATGTTGGACAAAGCGTGGTCGACTCGGTCTCGCTGTATGCTCGTCCTGGAATATTAGAATGTCACTTGGATGGTGACCGCAACCAGTCCTCGCAGACTACTGCATCGTTCTCCTTAGAAGGATTGCCATCCGCAGATTTTGATCAAGCTGGGTCCAGTGGATTCTCGCTCATTGGAGGCCCATGGCATGCAGGCGACGATGTTGAAGTCTCATTCATATTGCGCAATCAAGGTGATGCGACCGGTAGTGCTTTGCTTCGTGTGCTGCATGATGGTGTTGAATTTGAGAGTGAATCGCTCGTGCTCGAATCAGGTGCTGCGGGTGAATTGCGGCTTGTTTTTGCGAATCTCGACTCAGGAATACACAATATGTCGTGGACGATTGCTTCCAACAACGGAATTGTTTCTGAGGGTCTTGCAGGAATCGTGACCATCGAAGTTCTGCAACCACAGGCAATGTTTGCAGAAGTGGAAGCACAGGAAGGCGAATCAGGTGTGGAACTCCATTGGAATGTTTCGATAACGAACGGGGTCGAACGGGATGTGAAACTCCGATATGGATACCGTGTATCAGGAACGGATGTTTTCGTGAACGAACAAATTCTAACACTTGGTTCCGGTACACTCAGCGGGCAAACCGTTCTCGGAGAAATCCAGGGTGATACGGTTTTGATTCGAATGGAACCTGTCGGTTGGACCGCATCAACCAGCAGTTACATCGCTACGGCATTGTTGGAGACGGTCGAAGCTGAGTATTCTCTTCAAATCAATCCAATTACACTTCCAAGGGAACCCATTGAGGGGCAGGCCGTTACAGTGACCATAATGATTCAGAACACAGGTTCGGTGCAAGGACCTTCGGGCTTGGTTTACCTTACCGACAGCAGCGGACTCCTTCTTGGACAACTCTCAACCGAGCCCTTGCAAGCCAGTTCTTCGAGGAACCTCGACCTAACATTTGTGGTTCCGAACGGAAATGAAATGATCTTGGAGGCAGAATGGCGATACGAGGGGATTGTCGTCATGGATGAACAAAGCATACTGGTTTCTCCCCGAGTGGTCGAGGATGCCGCATCCGACGTCCCATTTGTTGCCATTGGGGGAGGTGCAGCCGTTGCGTGTTGCATCATTCTTGTTCTTCACTTACGACGAGGAGCAGGCCAATCAGACTCAATGAAACCTGTCAAGGAGAAGAAGGTGCAGCCAAAGCCCAAAAAGGAGGCTGAGCCCATAGAAACCTCCTGTCCGGCTTGTGATCGAACCCTGCGGATTCCGGGAGATTACTCGGGGGTTGTGCGATGTCCGGATTGCTCGGAGAAGTTCAACGTTGAAGCACAAGAATCTCTCGATATTGACGCTGAATTGGATGCGATTGCTGATGTGGAACCAGAACAAGAAACGGTCGAAACGAAAGTGGAGATTGCTTGTCCAGAATGTTCTTCAAAACTCCGCGTTCCTTCCTCCTACAATGGCTCAGTTCGCTGTCCAACCTGTTCCCACGTCTTTTCTGCATCATAGGATACAGAGAAAGTCTTGAATTCCAGAACCACGAGGGCGGCTCATGGCGGGACATTTTCAAGAATTTGAAGATGAATATCTTGAGACGATGTACGAATTTTACGAAGATGATGCATCTGCACGCGTCCGTACCGGAGATTTGGCTGAGCGCCTCGGTGTTTCACCTGCTTCAGCCACCGAAATGATCCAAAGATTATCGGCAAAAGGCTTCATCGATTATGAGCGGTACAAAGGTGCAAAATTAACTGCAAAGGGTCTTGTGCATGGGCAGATGATGAAGCGACGCCATCGCCTTGCTGAAGTGTTGCTGGACCGAATTCCATTCGATGGAAACATGCATGAGACGGCTTGCAGACTTGAACACGCAATCGATGATGACTTGGAGGTTGCATTAACAGTTCTGCTCGGAGATCCGCAACTGGATCCAAGTGGCCGGGATATTCCGAAGTCGGGCGAACATTTGGAGCAACGTGTCAAAGCCTTCCAACAAACCCATCTTGAATTGTCGAATCTCAAAGTAAATGAGTCGGGAACAATCCAAGGCATTCTACTTTCTGAGGCTTTGAAATCACTGATAAATTCCTCGATGAACCTTGGCGACGTAATCGTATCGCACGGTGAAGATCTCTACTCAATCAGTGGGCAAGAGATGCTTCTCAGCGACGCCATTGCCAAGAGCATTATCGTGCAAGTATAAAGGAACAAGAATTGAGCCATTCTTAGAAATCGGCCCCGAATGCTTTTGAGTTCAACCATCAAGGACTTAGTGTGAGCGAGACAACGGTTGAGATTTCGAGTGAAGACCTTCCCTCTTCTTTGTTTGAACGAGAACGTGTACTGCTCTCCATCGACAACCAACTAATTTCGTTGGGATTGCGACTTACCTTGCTTCTTCCTGCTTTTTGTTTGTTCATCCTTATTGGCTCCTGGGCGTACGAAGGAACAGACCCGAACTGGTGGGAATCCAGCATCGAACCGTCGGTTGGGCAATCGTTCAGTTCAACCTTGTTGTTGCTAGGAACCGTTGTAGGAATTGGATGGTTGCTGGCTCTTGGAATTCACCGCTATCGTATTGCGCTCTCATACGCTGCATTTGCACATGAGGTTGAAGCGTCGGTAAAGCGACATCAAAGCATCGAAGCCCTTCATGGATACGATGGGATGGCACACCGCATTCACAAGCAACTGAGGATGCACTCACTTTCCTTCACAACCGTCCTGCTGAGTTGCATCGGTCTTGGCGTCGTGTTAATCATCGGACTCCATACCTCGCTCGGCGAAAATCTCTTCCTTGCATCATGGGGTATGCTGCTGCTCGCTGTCGGCTTCCACATGAACACAAGGCAGAATCGATTCAATATGGTTCACAAATCAGGCTTGTTGGATGCTTTCGAAGCACCCGTGCATCCTTCGACACTGGAAGGTGTGTTTGATGATATGATTCGAACACATCTCGACCCACTTCTTCGATCGAAATACGATGAGCTTATGCGTTCGGTTCAGGGGTTTGTCAAACGCGGAATCAAGCACGACTTCGCACGTGAAAAAGTCCTCATGACGTTGTACAGGCACTACAATGGGCTTGATTCCAAGACGGTGCGGCTCGAGCTTGAGGAAGTGCTCAAAGAAGACGGAGCAGACCTCCTCTTGGATGATGAATCGTTCAGCCTTGAACTCTGGCTTGAACTGATTGAACATGCGCAGCAGCAGTGTCCAGCCTTCTTCCGTCTGATTGACCGTATCGAGCAGGACATGGAGTTTGGACGTCCTCCAGCACTCAAAGACCTTGTATTCGAAGTGGATTTGGAAAACGTCGTGACCAAGCGTGCGAATCTGTTTGTTTTCATGCACAATCTTTCAAAGAAAAGCAGAACGGTTGTGTTCAGAGTTCAATCGCCGGATTTCCGACCCAATCAAATTTCAATGCGTTATGATTTGGCTCCCGGCAAAGAGATTTGGTGGTCGAGCGACTCTCTACCCATTGCCATTGAAGGCAACGAAGATGTTCTCGGTAAGATGACAGGACTGTTGCAGGATGGTACAATGGCTTGGCAAACGCTTCTTCCAGAACGATTTGGGGAAGCCACTGTCTCTGTTCGGCTCGAGGAAGTCAGTGGAGATCTTCTGATTGGACGTCAAATCAATGTCAACGTTCGCAACGAGTTCCGTCGCCGCCTTCGCAGGATTGTAACTCTCTCAACTCAAGTCATGGGTGCCCTGGTCATCACACTCGCAACAGTGCTTGAAATGCTCGAAATCTTCAATGTTTGATTCGGGCATAGCAAGCCATAGGTTTGAAATGCAAAACCACTACGCAGTGGTATGTTGGGTTCGAAAGACCAAGCAGAAGAACGTCCCGATGCAGACTTGCGAGACCGTTTGCATGCGATGGAAGCCAAGGTACGCAAGTTGCGAGAAGTAAGGAACAATTTCAGTTCCGATGCACGTTCGGCTGCAGAACAACGAAACGCTGTTCAAGCACAGTACAAGGAACACCGAGAAAAGGTCGATCTTGTTCTTGCTGAAGTCAAGGCTATCCGCACCGAAGTTCGTATGTTTAAAGAGAAACGAAATGCCATCCAAGATCAGATTAAATCCGTAATCGGTCAAGCCAAAGGTCGACGTGGAGAAAAGAGTGAGAAAAAGAGTGCCACAGCAGAACACGCGCAACTCAAGCGTGATGTCACACAGCTTGAAAACCTCTACAACACCTCTGCTATGGGTCCTAAGAAAGAGAAGGAAACGATGGAAAAAATCAAGATTATGCACCGTCGAATTCAGGAGCTTGCTCCAGATGTTGAGGCCTTCGAGCTGGTTGCTGTCGATTTGGACGATCTTGATGCGGCGATTAAAACGCTCAAGGCTGAGGCCGACGCCGCCCATCAAGCAATGCTTGAGGCAGTCGGACGCGCTGATGAAAAGTCTAAGGAAGTCGATGAGGCATTCTCGCATCGTGATTTCCTCAAAGCAGAAGGCGATCGGCATCACAATGAGTACGTTGCCTTGCGTGCAAAGGCTGATGAAACACATTCCAAGATTGATGAGATGATGACCGATGTCAACAAAGTCCGTGATGAGTTGAACATGGCTCGTGAAGAGCGAAAGTCTTGGATGACCGAGCACAACAACGCAGTGACAAAGAGTCTCAAAACCGGTGCCGAATCAGAGGAAGTAGCGGATGAATTGATTACCAGCCTTCTAAGTGAAGGAACACTTACTTTTGGTGGAATGGGTCAAGAAGAAACCACTGCTGCAAATGCTCCACGACGTGGTGGAAGGAAGAAGAAGATGGGCCGCATCGATATGTCGGCTGGTCGTCGACGTCGTTGATCGACATGCTTGGAATTATCATGGCCGGTGGCCAAGGCTCCCGTTTACGCCCAATTACGGATGTTCGGCCAAAGCCAATGGTTGAAGTTTTAGGGCGTCCTGTTATTGACTTTGTCAAGGATTCGATGGTCCTGGGAGGTGTGAACAACATCATCGTAACCACAGGCTATCGCGGAGAGATGCTTGCAGAGCATGTCAAGGAATGGAATGCTGAGGACTGCAGTGCTCGCATCAATCAAGAATCCATCCCCATGGGTACCGCTGGAAGCGTTCGACTGCTGCTGGACGAGATTACTGAAACCGTGATCATCGGATCTGGTGATTCTGTCGCCTCCTTTGACGTCGCTGCATTGATGGAAGCACACAAGCGTAGTGGAGCAAAAGCGACAATGGCTTTGTGGGAGGTCGAGGATCCCAGTCCATTTGGTATCGTTGGACTGTCATCAACAAATGATGGAGAGGTTGATGGACAACTTCGAGAAGGCTACATTCGTAAGTTCAAAGAAAAACCGACGCCAGAGGAAGCATTCAGCAACGTCATCAATGCTGGATTGTACATCCTTGAGCCAGAGGTGATGGCGTTGATTCCTGAAGGAAAGAAATACGATTTTTCAAAGAATCTCTTCCCTCGATTACTCGAAATGGGTTGGCCAATGTACGCTCAGGCCATCAACGGTGTGTGGTTTGATGTTGGTTCTCCTCAGGAATTGATTCGTGCTCAAAATGTCTTGATTCAACGAAGAAAAGAACTTCCATTCCCACTGCCTGATGGTAGCCGAATCGAGCGAGGTTCGTTCTTCCATCCTACAGCTGAGGTTTCTGAAGATTCAAACGTTGAAGAATCGGTCGTTGCTCAAAACGCATTTGTAGGACCAAACTCGGTTTTAGTGAACTGTGTTTTGATGAACGGATCGAGGGTTGAGGAAGGTGCGCAACTTGAGAACTGCATCCTTTCACCCGGTGCTGTCGTATCTGCAAATGTGTCTGCAGCAAACGTTATTTTGGGCGATGGTGAACGTCTCAAAAACAATTGAATTCGTTTCATAGCAGGGATTTAGTTCTAATACCCTCGCAACATGAAGACGACCATGGCAGCAGAACGAACGTATGACCGGACATGGGAAGAAATTGAGACCATGCTTTCGCGTGCTGAGAAAAAGATGAGGAAGTGGAAGAATTTCTTCGAGGACTGTCGTGAGCGTGGCGACCGTGATGGAATGAAGGATGCTGCTCGTAATTTCAAAGCCTTAGAAGGTGTCATAAAGACCCTAAAGTGGACCTTAGGCGACGTAAGCGTGAATACTCCACTCGAATGATTACCAGCCACGCTGGTCGAGTCGAATCTCAAGCGTTTCGAGTTCATCACCCTTCATTGGATCGCCTTCAGTCATGGCCATTGCTTCTGCGACTTTGTTCGCATCATCGTAGTGAGCAGTTGCCATGACGATTGCATCCGCCATGTTTGGAGGGTCGTCCGACTTGAAGATTCCAGACCCAACAAAGATACCATCCAAGCCCATGCGCATCATGTGCGATGCATCTGCAGGTGTGGCGATACCTCCGGCTGAGAAGGTAACTACGGGTAGTCGGCCGAGCGATTTGACTTCATCAAGGACGTCTCGAATGGATGATCGCATGGTCTCGTCAATCGTTCCGAACGGTGTTTCAAGATGTGTTCCTGGAAGCTTGGATGTGTCAGCAAGAACACGGTATCGTTCAAGAATGAGGTCTGCAGTTTCGTCCAACAACTCATCGTCCATCGACTGAACTTGTTTGATTTCTTGTGTAATCAAACGGGAGTGTGTTACTGCTGCCACGAGGTTCCCGGTTCCAGCCTCACCTTTTGTACGAATCATTGCTGCGCCTTCATGGATACGTCGAACTGCTTCGCCGAGTTCTGTTGCACCACACACGAACGGGATGTCGTAGTCTTTCTTGTTGATGTGGAAGAACGGATCAGCAGGTGTCAATACTTCGGACTCATCGACCATGTCAACTCCCATTGCTTCGAGAATTCGAGCTTCGCCTTCGTGACCAATTCGAGCTTTCGCCATGACGGGAATGGAGGTGCAATCGAGGATTCCTTGAATCATGTCGGGGTGACTCATTCGAGCGACACCGCCTGCTTTGCGAATGTCCGCTGGAACACGCTCCAGTGCCATGACTGCAACGGCACCGGCGTCTTCTGCGACAGCAGCCTGAGCAGCATCGACAACGTCCATGATGACGCCTCCTTGTTGCATGCGAGCAAATCCTCGCTTGAGCAGGTCGCTACCATGGCGAAGTTGTGTAAAATCTGTACGAGTCATGAGTATCAATCCAAGCGGGTGTTTACCCCTTCAAGAAGGTTGGTTAGGAACCATAGAGGAATCAAGAACCGAGGACAGGCGAATCTCCTTCAGCAATTGGAGCATCTGCGGCCTCAGTTTCGTTTTTGTCGATCCACTCTTCTTCTTCATCGGGAACATCTGTGTCAGCGAAAATGGCTTCAACAGGGCACTCAGGTACGCAGGCACCACAATCGATGCATTCGTCAGGGTCGATGATAAGGTAGGTATCCATTTCCTTGAATGCTTCGACAGGGCAAACTGCGACGCAATCTTGGTACTTGTGGTCTACGCATGCTGATGTAACGACGTGAGTCATACTACGAGTAGCGGCATCAAGTACTTGAATGCTTTTTTTATGTCATTCTCAGTTTAGGCTAACCGAAAATACTCGCAGCGATGGATTCTACATTTTGGCCCGGATAAACCGCCAGCTTGATGCGAATTTTGACCACCGGTTTCTTTTGTGTTGATTCGAGGAGGACCAATTGCTGACCGATGATGGATTCAAGACAAAGACGGAGGTGGATGACATTGTTCTCATCCAGTCGCGCATCGAGTTCAGACAAAACGGTGGAATGGTGGGGCTTGAGTTTCTCGATGAACGAATCCAGTTGCTTGTTTTTCTTGATCTGCGTGGACAGCAACGCTACCTTTGGCCCGTGGTAAGACGTCGTCATCTCGACATTCCACTCCGTTTCGCTCAACCATTCAAGGGCCTGCGTAACGAGATCAATGTCCTGCAATTCATGCGCAGTCGCTGCTGCATGAACGTGAAGGATGCCCATAAAACCATGTTACGATTCAAGGGTCATGAGGTTTACCGCTCTTCTTTTCCATCAATTTGCTTCAAATAGGTGATGTATGTCGGTGGAATGCTAGAGGGGTAGCCCCCTCAAGATACCCTCCGAGATGAGTGACATGGCAAAGAAGATGAGCGCAAAAGCGCGAGCAGCAGCCCGTAAGCAGAGAGACAAGTGGAAGACCAAGCGTTGGTACACGATTCGAGCGCCTCGACACCCATGGAATTACCAAAACATCGGAGAGACCATCGGTGAGTCAGACGAACACATCATTGGACGTATCTATGAAATGACACAGCAAGAATTCAACGGCGATTTCACCAAGATGCATGTTATGCTCCGATTCCGTGTTTCGGGAACCGTCGGACAAGATGCATTGACCACCTTTGTTGGTCACCATCACCAGACCAACCACATACGCCGCCAGATTCGACGATACCGTGGAAAGATTGACGATGTCGTTGACGTTGTTAGCGAGGACGGTTATCTAGTCCGTATTAAGCCGTTGATCATCACCCAAAAGCGTGTTCAGACCTCAGTCAAGCAATCCATTCGAGCCAAAATACGAGATGTCCTTCTAGGCTATGTTGCAAAGACAACCTACGACACACTGCAGGTTGCCATGCTCGATGGATCACTGGAAACCGAGATTCAAAATCAAATCAAGACCATCTATCCTTGCCGCTCCGTCGTCATACGCAAGAGCCAGCTCTTGCAAGAAGGTGTTGAGAGGGAGGAAGGTCCTACTCTCGACGAAATTCATGCAGAAGAAGCCCGCAAGGAAGCCGAAATCAAGGCCAAGAAGGCTGCAGCACTTGCTGAAGCCATGGCTGAGGAACTTGTGGATGAAGACGACGAAATCGACGTACCTGTCGACGAACTTCCAAGCAACATCAAAGATGCTGTCGAAGAAGCAGTACCAGGTGCGACCATTACGGAAGCAGAAATTGAATCTGAAGATGGACAAGCCGTGTTTGAGGTTACCGTTGAGAAGGACGGGAAGGAATACGAAGTTGAAGTTACACCTCAAGGCGAAGTACTTGAAGTTGAAGAAGAGGACGATGATGAAGATGAACAGGACGTCGACTATGCCTCGATGACCGTTGCAGAACTCAAAGAACTTCTCAAGGCAGCAGGAAAACCTGTCTCTGGAAAGAAGGCTGAACTTATTGAGCGCTTGCAAGAGTAATCAGCGAACATTTGACAACCCTTGACAGAGAGTGTGGCTCATGCAGCGACTTGCCATCATCGGTGGTACGGGTCTCCTCAACATGGCAACAGGGCAACCGTTTGCCGATGCCGGCCTCGAAGTTCTTGCAACGGATTCTTTTGAAGTCGAGACACCATATGGCAATGTGCCACTCAAGTCGTTCCAACTTCAACATGGCTCAGCAGAGAAGACACTCGTCTTCCTTCAGCGCCATCACAACGAAGGCAAGCCAAACAAGCCGCCGCACAACATCAATCACCACGCCAACATCTGGGCGTTGAAGAATGCTAATGTGGATGCAGTACTCTCTGTTTGTTCGGTTGGTTGCCTTGTCCAAGATTTCCCACCTGGACGAGTTGGACTTGCAGATCAATACATCGATTTTACTGGCCAAACGACGACGTTTCATGACGATGAGGCGGAATTTACTTCGGTCACTGTTCCTTTCGATCGAGCCATGAATGCTTCTCTGGAATCGGTTTTACGTCAAGGTCAAGGATTGACCGACGAACGTCTCTACTTCACGTACTGGTTGGCACAAGGCCCCCAGTTTGAGACCGCTGCTGAGGTTCGGGCTATCGAGAAACTTGGAGCACATGTCGTCGGCATGACGATGCCAAGAGAAGCCAAACTCTGTCGAGAAATTGCGTTGCCATATGCAGCACTCCTCATTGGATCCAACTGGGCCGCTGGAAAAGAACCAGGCGATGAGAATGCCGATTTGAGTCATGAAGCTGTATCAGCAGAAGCCAACAGAAGACTTGGACCTGTCTGGAATTGCATTACATCCCTGTTGACACAATGATTTAGAGCGTTCAACACAACCACGAGCCATGGAACCTTTCTCGGTCGAATCGTGGCTCGCATCAAAAGATGAAGACGTCTGGACTGGAATGATGAAACGTGTGGCCGCTTTTCATCACAAGCATGACTTTGCGGGAAACAACGGTCACGATATGGGATATCGAATCGCCTTAACTGTAGAAGAGTTGGGTGAATTGGCTGCAGCAATCACCAAGAACAAGCCGATTGAAGAAGTCGCTGAAGAAATGGCTGATGTTCTCATTTTGCTGATGGGGCATTCGCTTGCAATGAACATCGATTTGAAGGCATCTTTTGAAGCCAAAGTGGATAAAATCATGCAACGCCCTGCTCGCCAAGGGCGTCTCGGTATTCGAGTCACAGAATACACGGATTCATGATTTTCTCAAGACCATGTAGGTGGTTGGATGTTCATTGTCGCTGCTTTCTGGTGTGGATTCGATGATTTCTCGACTCCATTCATCACCGAACATACCAACTTTGATGTCTCCTGAGTTTGATGTTTCGACCGAGGTCAAGTGAATCTCATCAACCATCTCTCGACACTGCTCGTAGACATCTGCACCACCAATGATCCAACATTCATCGCAGTTGTTGTTGCTTGCATGTTCAATTCCGCTCTCTATAGAATAAGTGACATGGGCATCTGCAAGAGCATAATCTCGGTTTCTCGTAACCACGATGTTGATTCGGTCGACGAGCGGTCGAAACCTCTCTGGGATTGTTTCCCACGTTGTTCGCCCCATCAAGACAGCACTGTTCCCTTGTCCTATTGTGAGGCGTTTGAATCGAAGCATATCGGACTGTAGGCGCCAAGGGAGGCCGTTCTCTTTTCCAATGCATCCATCCAAATCCATGGCAAGAATCATCTTGAGCATCATGAAAATCAAACCGAGATAGGAGCGGAGATGTGAGGGTGATGCTCGTAACCGATGATTTCGATGTGTTCAAAGGTAAACGCATCGATGTCTGTGATTGATTGATCCAGTTCTAACAACGGAAGAGGGAGAGGTTCACGACTGACTTGTTCTCTAGCCTGGTCAAGATGGTTCATGTAAAGGTGAGCATCACCGAGTGTGTGAACGAACGTACCTGCCTCGAGCCCGCAAACTTGAGCCATCATGTGGGTCAGTAACGCATACGAGGCTATGTTGAAAGGAACGCCGAGAAAGACATCGGCACTTCGTTGATAGAGTTGGCAATTCAGTTTTCCATCTGCCACATGGAATTGGAAAAAGGCATGACAGGGCATCAACGCCATCTCATCAAGCTCGCCAACGTTCCAAGCTGAAACGATAATGCGACGGCTGTTTGGATTGTTTTTGATTTGCTCAATGGCCTGTTCGACTTGGTCGATTATTCGGCCATCTTTTGCTTCCCATTTTCTCCATTGTTTTCCGTAGACTGGACCTAGGTCCCCGTTCTCATCCGCCCATTCATTCCAAATTCGCACGCCGTTTTCTTGTAGGTATTTTACGTTGGTATCGCCCTTGAGAAACCACAACAATTCGTGAACAATCGAGCGTAGGTGAAGTTTCTTTGTCGTCACCATTGGAAAGCCTTCAGAGAGATCAAAACGCATCTGATAACCAAACACAGAAAGTGTACCTGTGCCTGTTCTGTCACCCTTTTCGACACCGTTGTCGAGGATATGTCTCATGAGGTTGAGATACTCTTGCATAGGCTCACCAAAAGGCCCTCATCGATGGAAGCCCTTGAGGGTTACCGAGCATCAAGGAGCGCCAAGGGCGAGGATGCTTCCCATCAACTGGTCAGTAAATCGTCTGTAAAAGGCCGCAAGTTCGCTTCGAATCTCATGCTCCTCCTTTTCGGCAAGAAGCTTCAGTGATTCTGCGGATTGATTCCCTCCATTGACATCGGTCAACCACTGATACCATGTGATTCCCTCTCCAGATTGGATGGTGACCTGCTTGTGCAAACGAGGAAATTTGTGTTTCTGTGCCTCCATCATGTTTCGCGTACCTATGAGTGCAATTGGAACGACAACACACTCTGGATAGGATGCTGCTAAACGGGCGACTCCAGTCTTTCCGGGCAAGAGAAACGGGGCTTCGGTTCGCTTCGAACGAGTACCTTCTGGGAAGATCCCCAATGCACGTCCTTGGTCGAGGACGTCGGCAGCACTGGAGAGCGCATCGAGTCCACCACTCTCTCTTCGTGTCTCAATTTGTCCTGTGGATTTCATGACAAACCGGGTTCCCAACTTCTCAAAATGTCCATCCTTTGCGAGATAATGCGTTGTTCTTCTTGAGGCAAGAATAACCATGATTGGATCGACATGCGATAGATGATTTGCTGCAAGAATAACGCCACCTTTGCGAGGTATGTGGTGTTCTCCTCGTATTCTTAGTCGCAAAAGAAACCGGAACGTAGGTCCAAGGGTTAACCGCAAGAAATTGTAAAACAGGAAACGGGAAGGTCTGTTTCCCGTCGTTGGAATCAGCCAATGGTCACGCAACGCCTCCCACGCAGCAAGGACCTCTTGGTCTGCCTCCATACCAGTTGCTTTGCCTCAAAGGCTTTCATCCTTGTGAGCGGAAGAAGGCCAAAACTTGGTTTTCATTCTTCTTCAGACCAAGTCCGGCGCATGACTTTGCCAGCCAATTCACCTGCATCGAACGCCTCCATGTCGTGCTCAACAATGAGGTGCATGACCAATTCATGTTGAGCAACCATTTCCTTACATGTAGGACATTCAAGCATACGAGCCTGTTTCATGCCCATAAATTTCATTCGGCCTTGTGTGGTGGACAACATTCTGCCTGTTCGCATTAACACGGAAACAAACACCAGTGTGAACAAGACGATAAAGCAACCAAATCCAAAGAAGACTCCAGACGGTGGGGGATTCTGCTCAAGTTGAATGTCCTGAGTCATTTGATTGTTGGTAGAATCTCGATGTGCCTGGAAGTCAATGGTGTGGGTGAAGTTCTCGCCACGGAGGTTGAGAAGAATGTCAAGTTCATCTTCCTCTTCCGTTACATCAATCATAATTGAGTAGTAGCCATATGTATCAGTAATGGATTGTGTTCCGCGGAATTGGTAGCAGGCAAAATCACCCGGTATGCATTGGACGTAGACATAGTCAAGCATGACAGGGGATTGGTCTGCAAACGTCGCCTTTCCAGTGATGCGGTATGTTTCAGCTTGTGCCGATGGAGAAAACAAGAGGATGAGAAGAAGCGGGATCAAGAGTCTTCTCATACTATCTGCTTTATTCGCTGTCTTATAGTATCTTGATTCGTCCCTATGCCAGGGCTTCGGGATTGTTTTCATGCTTGGCAAGACCATCCACGAGAATCATGTGCGGTACTGTTAGCGCAGCAAGTCCAATGAAAACCACTTGCAGAAGTGCAGGTTCGAGACCGACGGAGGTCGATTGATAGGCGAGAACCACCAATCCGACAGCCCATGTCATCAGCGAAAAGAGCACAGTTGAACGAGTGATCTGGAATTGCTGAATCGTTGTTTTGAGCATCTTTCCCATGTGAGAGAAATGGCGGAAGGAATGGATGCAACAGAAGTAAATCGCAAATCCGAGGAGTGGAGGGGTGATTGCGAAGACAAGGAGCATTGCTGTGATTTCGATGGCTGCAGAACGACGTTCATTATGCGATTTCGATAGTACAACCATCGGAATCAAGACGAGCGTTGCTAAACCGACGGCCTGCATGAACAGCCAAACGGTTGCGGTGTCACTGCCGATAAGGATCTCAAATATCGCATCAACCTCTGCACGATGGAACAAACTGATTCCTCCTAACACGACACCACCCCGCATCAGGACTTCTGTCACTTGGTGTTCTTTGGTTCGTGGAACAATGTCTCCTCGGCCGAAATGGAACAAGCTGATTCCAAGGAAAATGAGGAATGCAATGGTTGGTGCAAGCAACCACAAACCAACAACAACCGCAGCAAGTCCAACATAAGCAATCAGAAACATGGCCGCTTTAGCTGGACGATTCATCCAGCCCATATGAATCGCTAATGCCCCATCCATCGCACCGTGAGGCAAGCCAATGAACACGACAGAAAGAAGGGCGATGAGATTGAGGATATCAACCGTCATCAGTTCGGCCAAGAGGCTCATGCGACCACCTTTTCAGATCGTCGGAAGATGTGCTTTGAAACACCCCTGATGAAAGGAAGCTTTGGCATTGCCATGATTACTTTGAACCGCAGCCGCCAGTTGGATTGACCGCTCATGAATCGAACGAATTCATCACCAGAGAGCGATGAGGCCATCCTTCCAAACAACTTCGGTCCTTGTTGGGGCCAGTTTTTCAAGACGGTAAGCAACACGGCATCCATCCAAACATCGACCGCTTTGTGCGGTCGCTTGAATCGAAGTGGCTTTCCTTGTTTTGAAGCCTCAATAGCTCGTTGAATTTGTTGATGAATAAACACGAATGTGTACCCACTCGCTGGACGAATTGCACCAGCATTGGCTCCTATTCCTGGTATGGTTTCGTCGTGTGGAGACAAGGTTCCCATTGGGATAACGCCTTGTTCTTCATGAATGATGTTCGTGATTGATGCTCCGTAGTGATCCCGAAGATGTTCATTGATGGCATCTACGTAGAATTGGCGTTCCAAAACTGTCGTGGTGAAGAGCGTGGATTCAACGAGCGCTTGTGTTGGTGAATAGGGTAAGAGGTAGATGAAGTGCATTCCTTTGCTTTGGTCGACTCGAAAATCCATGAGTATTGCTGTTGAAGGGTCGAACACTGGCTTGTCGACTTCAACCTCTTGTCCAAGAAAATGCTGCAGCATGGCGTTCTTGCTCGCACGAGGTGGCCGTGAATCGAAGGTCTGAGCTGCTTCGGAAGTCATCATTTTGGATTGTTCGATGAATTTTACACCGTGCTGTTCTGCCTTCTCTCGGCAGTTGTTCAGATAATTCGCTTTGTGCATGATGTGGTAAGCGTGCCTATCGGAATGCATTACACTCTTGTTCGCCTCGGTGATGATGGCCCACTTTGACCATGATGTTCTTGAGCTTTCGACAGCCATTTCGAGGCCATCCATCTTCCAAAAGCCGAGCATGTGGTCTCGTGTTATTGGTGCTCCAGATGGATGAACGATGGAAATTTCATGGTTTGACAATTCATCTGCATGCGATGCAAGCATCATTGCTGCGACACCGTCGCCAAGGATCTGGGTTTTCATCCCCATGTCCCACCTTGATTCTTGTAGGATGCAAGAGGTTCGTGGAGGTTTGTATTGTGAGACTTTCGTGGGTGTGGAAACCGACGAAACAAACTCATGCTCGCTCGAATGGTGCAGAATACCTTGCTCGCCTTCGATGTCACTTGTCTTGGGCCATGCCAAGAGTTCTTTGACCTGAGAAGTTGAATCCCAATTTGTCTATAGACCTTTGCAGCAACACCGATCGAGAAGTGAGCTCGAGCCGGAAGGTACGCTAGTCCACAGCGCCCACTTGAGTAGTATTTCTCTGCAAGTGCGAGCAATCGGTGAACAGCCTCCGTGATGAGGAGTGCTTCGTGTGAGAAGGGTTTTTTCGATGCCTCAATGATTTGCTTTGGAGTCATGTTGTCAACCCATGATCCAGGAAGGTATCGCCGTCCCATTTTCGCATCCTCAAGCACGTCACGTGCAATGTTGGTCAGTTGCATTCCAATCCCAAGATCGACAGCATGCGGTTTTGCTTGTGGCTCATCTGTGTTGAGAACGTCGCACATGAGCAGTCCAACCGTTCCAGCGACTTTGTAGGCGTATTGAATCAAATCGGCTTCGTCTTTGATGAGAACTTCATCGGCTTGGTCATCGAGGAGGCCTTCCACGAGCGATGAGACGACCGTGGTTGATAGTCCGTATTCTTCGACCATGTCGGAGAATTGGTTGAGAAGTGAATGGTTGCCCCATTGACCTTGTTTCAGCTTTGCTTGAATCTGGGCAAGGTGCTCTGGGCCATCTTGGATGTCACCATCAGCCATGTCATCGAGCACACGACAGAACGAATACAATCGTGCAGCATCGTGGCCCATTTTGTTGCCAAGGAATCGACGTGCCCAGTGAAAACTCTCTCCACTGGTGGCGAGAATAAGTTCAGGGTTGTCAATGTTTATTGATTGAACCATAACCTCCACCACGATGTAATACTCTTGTTTGGGTTATAAGCGGTTGTTTATCTTTGCGATATTTCTGACAGGAAAAAGCGAACATTATCAAGGTATGACACGGACGGGAGACTATGGCTGCTTCTCGAAAATCCAACAAGAAGGCAGCTGTCATAGGAAGCGGTTTTGGTGGCCTTGGAGCGGCTATCCGACTTCAGAGTGCTGGAATCGAAACCGTGCTCTATGAGGCAAGAGATCTGCCCGGTGGAAGAGCATACGTCTACCATGACGATGGATTTACTTTCGATGCTGGCCCAACTGTCATTACAGCACCTCATGTCCTCACTGATTTGTTTGACCTAACAGACCGAAAACTGGAAGATTACATCAAACTCATGGAAGTTCAACCCATGTACCGATTGATTTGGAGCGATGGTGATCGATTTGACTATGTTCGGGATGAAGCGACCATGGTCCAGCAAATTGCTGAGCGTAGCCAATCCGATGCTGAAGGTTATCAGAAGTTCTTCGAATATGCGAAGAAAGTGTTTCACAAAGGGTACACTGAACTTGCGGATCGACCGTTTCTCAAATTCTCTGACATGATGGCAGTTTCACCAGCACTGATCAAACTACGGGCCGATCGTTCCGTCTACAAGACCATCTCAAAATACGTCAAAGACGACCACCTTAGGCAAGCCCTCAGTTTCCATTCTCTGCTGGTTGGAGGCAATCCGTTCCAAACCTCATCCATTTACACGCTGATTCACTATCTTGAACGTGAATGGGGGGTGTTCTTCCCTGAGGGCGGAACGCATGCATTGGTACGAACACTGGTCAAATTGTTTGAAGAATTGGGAGGAGAAATACGACTCTCAACGCCGGTCAAGTCCGTTGATGTTCTCAAAAACGGAAAGGGGAACGTCCATAGAATCACGGATGGAAACGGTGCACAACAGGACTACGACATGGTTATTTCCAATGCAGATGTTCATCATACGTACAAGAAACTCTACTCGAATTCCAAAGTTGCTCAAAAGCGTGCCAAGAAACTTGAGAAGATGGACTGGTCAATGTCCTTGTTTGTTCTCTACTTTGGAACGGACATTGAGTACAACGATGTTGCTCACCACACAATCCTGTTTGGACCGCGTTACAAGGAATTGCTTGATGAGATCTTCAAAGGAAGCAAACTTCCGGATGACTTCAGCTTGTATCTTCACGTTCCAACTGTGACCGACAAGAGCCTCGCTCCAGAAGGCTGCAGTGCTGCGTACGTTCTCGCTCCAGTTCCACACCTTGGTCGAGCCGATGTTGATTGGGATTCCATCGCTGAGGAGTACGGTGACCGCATCATTGAAGCCCTGGAAGTCGAAATGCCAGAACTAAGTAAACACATTGTTACACGACGACACATCACACCAAAGACCTTCGAAAATGAACTCGCAGCCTACAAAGGATCTGCTTTCTCGGTCGCTCCAAAACTCACACAAAGCGCTTACTTCCGTCCGTCGAACAAGGACTCAGGAATTGATGGACTCTACATTGTCGGGGCTGGAACCCATCCTGGTGCAGGCTTACCGGGTGTTCTTAATTCAGCAAAGGCCACAGTCGATCTTATCCTTTCGGAACTTGAGAACTGAGTCAAGAGAACCACGAATGGCGGCCAAAGTGATTCCTTGGAACAGCTTTGCCTGTTCGAGCAACATAATCAAACCCAGAAACGACAGAACGAAGGTAGCGACGCATTTTCGGCTTAATCCAGAATTGATACGGTAAGAAGGAAACGACCTTTGGATACCCTGCTAGAAGATACGGATGAACCGTAATCGTCAATTGAGACTTGTTCTCAGAAATTGCATCAATTTCCCATTGAACAAACGATTGCAAACCGTTCTCCTCACCGATACGCAATGTGTACCCTTCACCCTCATCCCATGTCAAGAACTGACGGATGTAGGTTCGACCGTTGAGGTAAACCAACCGATCGATATGCCCCTCTTCGTCCCACTGAATGGCTTCATTTGATTTGCAAAAAGGATGGCTGTCATTGAGATTACCAGGAGCGCTGACCAGTTCCCAAAGAGCATCGCTCGAAACATCAAACGACTGTTTGACCGAAATCGGTGAGTTCGTCTTGATGCTCTTCATGAGCCTCGTTCCAGATTTCTGCAATTGAATCTTTGTCTCAAAATGGATGACACTCTACAGAGAAAACATTGACAATGAGGACTCTTACGCAACATGGATTTCCTCACGCACGCGCTGGTCGGTGCGCTTCTCGGTGAGTTAAGTCCAGAACGAATCAAAAATAGACAAGCAAAAGGGGCGTTGGCGGCGATGTCTCCTGACATTGCCAACCTTGTTGCTTACCCTTATCTGGGCATAAAATCAGGCAACATCATTCCGTATGCTTACCCTCGAGATTTTTATGCAAATCCCTGGATTGTAGATCACTGGACCTGGGTTCCTTGGGAGATTACACATTCCTTCCTGTTCTGGGGACTTATCGTTATGCCACTGCTGTTGTATTTCAAAAAACCACTTCTGTTTGGCGTTGCTTATGCCTCTCACCTGCTCTTAGACATGCCATCGCATTCTGGAATTTGGAGCACTGTACCGTTTTATCCCTTTGAATATCGATTTGATGGATGGTTCGATGCCTGGGCTTGGGGTGCGCAAGAGATCTTCATCTCTGCAATGACCGTGTTTTTGTTATGGCGCTGTGCTGCTGCATTGAAACTTTCAGGTCCTGATGTGCTCGCATGGCCCCTTGAAGCTGAGTCTTGAGCGTCGCTGCTGGATTTGGTACATACCGTGGAGTATGGCCGACCATATAGCAACCCGAAAATCCACTTTTACTTCTGCTTCTACAAGCAGAATGACAAGGACACACAGCCCGATTGTCAAGAGAAGTCAGAAGCGCGTGGGCGTATATAGCAAAGGTGTAACATATGGAGCGATGAGCAAGCAGACCCAAGCAGAACCGTGCGTTCTCTATATTCGAGTTTCAACAACTCGCCAAGCCAACCAAGGTGTAAGCCTCAAAGCGCAGATTGCGAGAGGAAAACTTCACGCACAATATCAGAATTTTCTGCTTCCAAATACCCACATTTTCATTGATCGTGGAGTCAGTGCCAAAACTCCACTGTGGTCAAGACCTGCTGGTAAGCAGATGAAGGAGTTCATCGCTAAGCACAAAATCAAGCAGATAATTGCTTACAGAATGGACCGATTATTTCGCAACACCATCGATTGCCTTGCTACGGTTGAAGAATTAGAGAAACAAGGCGTAGGGATTCAGCTTTGTGAATCAGGTGGGATGCCGCTTGATTTGTCTACGGCAATGGGTAAAATGATGCTGAC
>MDTB01162186.1_pt1 | contig 23659 bp, 18 predicted proteins | sample 811161 | NCBI WGS metagenome assembly MDTB01 (sample SAMN05326650, study PRJNA326480) | marine metagenome | isolation source: seawater | place: Mediterranean Sea | collected 2009
AGCCTCTTCTGCTGGAGCCTCTTCTGCTGGAGCCTCTTCTGCTGGAGCTTCTTCTGCTGGAGCCTCTTCAGCTGGAGCTTCCTCTGCTGGAGCCTCTTCTGCTGGGGCAGCTAATGCTTCTTCTTTCGCTTTAATTCTTGCCTCGTTAGCAATTTTTTCATTTTCTATTGCTTTAGCTCTTTTTTCTTCTTTTAACTTTTCAAGTTCGGATTTCTTCTTATCAATCCTTTGAGCTTTTTCATCTAACCACGCATTAAATCTTTTTTCTGCCTCTTCTTCATCAAATGCACCTTTAGCAACGCCACCTAGAAGATGATATTTTAGCATAATGCCCTTGTATGAGAGAATATTTCTAGCGGTTTTTGTTGGTTGAGCCCCGTTTTGAAGCCATTTAACTGACCTTTCAGCATTTAACTCAATTGTTGCAGGATTAGTATTTGGATTATAGATACCTAATTTTTCAAGGTATTTACCGTCTCTTTTAGAGCGGGAATCTGCAGCTACGATCCAGTAAAAAGGTTTTCCTTTTTTTCCGTGTCTTTGAAGTCTTATTTTTACTGACATATATATTAAATTTTAAGGTTCTCGACCAAGTTTATTAATGAGCTGGCAAATATAATATAAAAATCTAATTCATAAACAATTCTTTAAAAATTTTGTCTTACATTTACTCAATTCGATATACTTAGATGAAAAAAATATTTATATTATTATTGATTTTGTTTTCTTTCAATTGTGAAGATAATCTTTCAAATAGTATACCTGCATTTCAAGCAATCATTGATGGTGAAGTGGATTGGATTGCACAAGATTTTAATGCAACATTTCAAGATAATCAATTATCAATATTTGGTATCAATCAACTCGGTGCAATAAATATAAGCATATCAAGCCCTGAATTAGGTGATTTTGATTTTTTTGGATTGTCTAATCATTCTGCTGTTTTTCAAGACGATCAACTTCAGTACTCTACAGAAAACAATTTTCAGGGAAGTATTGGTTTTCATCGTGAAGGTATTTTATCAATCACAGAATACAATACCGATAGCAACTATATAAGTGGACATTTTTATTTTGACGCTTTTGATATTTCTGGTGAAAACACAATTAATGTTTCACAAGGAGTTTTTTACAGAGTAATTCTATCATCTGCAAATCCTGATTAAAATATAAATTGTAATGTATTTAATTTTTGATACCGAAACAACCGGTCTACCTAAAAATTGGAGAGCACCAATTTCGGATATCGAAAATTGGCCCAGATGTGTCCAATTAGCCTGGCAGATTCACGATGAAATGGGAAAGCTTATCGAAAGTAAAAACTATATTGTTAAGCCCGATAATTTTGATATACCCTTTGAATCAGAAAAAATTCATGGTATTTCCACTCTTTTAGCAGAAAAAGAGGGAATTGATTTGTATAAGATTCTTAATGAATTTAATGATTCGATTTCTAGATCCAAATTTATAATTGGTCACAATGTAAATTTTGATCTAAATGTAATAGGATGTGAATTTTACAGAAAAAATATAACTTCAAATATTAAACTTACAGATATTCTTGATACCTGTACAGAATTAACAGCTGAATTATGTAAAATTACAGGTGGAAGGGGGGGTAAATTCAAATTACCAACATTAACCGAGTTACACGAATTTCTTTTTTCCTCAACTTTTGAAGAAGCTCACAATGCATCTGCAGATGTTGAAGCGACCGCCAGATGTTTCTTGGAACTTATACGAATCAAAAATTTTAAACAAGATCAACTAAATGTAGAAGATGATTATTTTGAGAATTTTTCTAGAAATAATCCAAAAAAAATAGAAAAAGCTGGCATTAAGCATGTTAATCTCAAGAAAAAATCTGAGTATATAAAGAATAAACTTGAAAAAAGCGAGGACGAACTAGGTTTCAAAAATACTGAAGAATATAAAATCAATGATCTCAAGGACTTAGACTTCATTCATTTACATAACCATAGTCAATTCTCAATGCTTCAATCTACAATTAAAATCAAAGATCTTGTTGACAAAGCATACGAATATAACATGAAAGCTGTTGCATTGACAGATCTAGGAAATATGATGGGAGCCTTTAGATTTGTTGAAGCAGTTAAACAGAAAAATAGACAAATCAAGCAGAATAGTAATTATTCTAAAGAAAATATAAGTTTAATTAAACCTATTCTTGGATGTGTTCTTAATGTTTGTGAAGACCATTTAAATAAAAACTACAGGGATAATGGCTATCAGGTCGTATTTCTGGCTAAAAATAAAAATGGGTATAATAACCTTTCAAAACTATCCTCATTGGCATATACCAAAGGTTTTTATTATGTCCCCAGAGTCGATAAAAACTTGATAATTGATTTCAAAGATGATTTAATAGTCCTTTCAGGAAATCTTTATGGTGAGGTACCAAATAAAATACTAAATACTGGAAGAAGAGAAGCAGAAGAATCTTTAGTTTGGTGGAAAAATAATTTCAACGATGATTTTTATTTGGAAATTAACAGACATGGACAAGATGATGAGGACACTGTTAATGATGTTTTGATAGAATTTTCAAAAAAACATAAAGTAAAACTAGTGGCTACAAATAATACTTTTTATTTGGATAATGCAAGCGCAGATGCTCACGATATTTTATTATGCGTCAAGGATGGTGAGAAACTTTCAACTCCCAAGGGGCGAGGCCGAGGTTTTAGGTATGGCTTACCGAATAACGAGTACTATTTTAAAACACAAGATCAAATGAGAGAAATCTTTTCTGATCTTCCATCCTCAATTGAAAACGGCAGTGAAATTGTTTCTAAAATTGAAGCGTTTGACCTTACTAATGAAGTATTGTTACCAAAATTTGAAATTCCTACAGAATTTTTGGATAAGAAAGATTTGAATGATGAAGGGAAAAAAGGGGAAAATAATTATTTAAGATACTTGACCTATTTAGGTGCTAAAAAAAGATATAGTAAAATCGATAATGATTTGAAAGAAAGAATTGATTTTGAGCTTGATACAATTAAAAATACCGGATATCCAGGGTATTTTTTAATTGTTGAAGATTTTATCAGAAAAGCCAGGGAAATGAACGTATCGGTTGGCCCAGGTAGAGGTTCTGCTGCAGGGTCAGTAGTTGCTTATTGCCTATGGATTACAAATATTGATCCTATTAAATACGATTTACTTTTTGAAAGATTTCTTAATCCAGAAAGAATTAGTATGCCTGATATTGATATTGATTTTGATGATATTGGAAGGAATAAGGTGATTAACTATGTTATAGAAAAATACGGAGAAAATCAGGTTGCACAGATTATTACCTATGGCACTATGGCTGCAAAGTCATCAATACGTGACACCGCTAGAGTTCTGGACCTGCCCTTAGGAGACGCTGATAGAATTGCTAAACTTATTCCAAACATGACTAAACTAAGTTCTATTTTCGAAACAAATCACAAAGAATTAAGAAATAAATTTAGAGCAGATGATTTAGATAAGATAAATCAATTACTTAGTATCTCTCAGTCTGACAATCTAGAATCTGAAACAATCAAACAAGCCAGACTTTTGGAAGGCTCTTTACGAAACACAGGAATTCATGCCTGTGGTGTGATAATAACACCAGATGATATCAAAAACTTTGTTCCTATTGCAAAAGCTAAAGATTCAGATTTATTTGTTACACAATTTGATAATGCAGTAGTTGAACAAGCAGGCTTATTGAAAATGGATTTTTTAGGTCTAAAAACCCTGACACTCATAAAGGACACTGTAAAGATTGTTAAAGCTAAACATGGTATTGAATTAGATCCTGATAATTTTCCAATTGATGATAAAAAAACTTTTGAATTATTTCAAAGAGGAGAAACAGTTGGGATTTTTCAATACGAATCGTCTGGAATGCAAAAACACCTAAAAGATTTAAAACCTACAGTTTTTGATGATCTTATTGCAATGAATGCTTTATATCGACCAGGTCCGATGGAATATATCCCTAGCTTTATCAAAAGAAAACATGGTGATGAAAAAATAGTTTATGACCTTCCAGAGATGGAAGAATTCCTGAAAGATACATATGGCATAACAGTTTATCAGGAGCAAGTAATGTTACTATCTCAAAAAATCGGTGATTTTTCAAAGGGTGAAGCTGATATTCTTAGAAAGGCTATGGGTAAAAAACAGAGGGAGGTACTAGATAAAATGAAACCCAAATTTTTAGAAAATTCAGAGAAGAAAGGTTTTAAGACAGATAAAGTAGAAAAGATATGGAAAGATTGGGAGGCATTTGCAAGCTATGCTTTTAATAAATCTCATTCAACATGCTATGCTTGGATTGCATATCAAACCGCATATTTAAAAGCTAATTATCCTGCTGAATATATGGCATCAGTATTATCCAATAACATGAATGATATAAAAAATGTCACATTTTTTATGGGTGAATGTAAAAGAATGAAGTTGGAGGTTTTAGGCCCTGATTTAAATGAATCATATTATAAGTTCTCTGTAAATAAAGATAATGCAATACGTTTTGGCATGGGAGCAATTAAAGGAGTTGGTGCTTCAGCTGTTAAAGCCATTGTGGGTGAAAGGAAATTAAATGGTGCATATTTATCAATATTTGACCTATCGCAAAGAGTTGATTTAAGGGCTGCAAATAAAAAAGCCTTTGATAGTTTAGCTGCAGCGGGGGCATTTGATTCATTTAAAATTAATAGAGCTCAATATTTTTATGACAATGGAGATGGAATTACTTTTATCGAAAAAATCTTGAGACATGGAAATAAGTTTCAAGAAAACAAGAATTCTTCGCAGGTAAGCTTATTTGCAGGAACAAATGATATGAAGGTTGCAAATCCAGATATACCTGAGGTTGAACCATGGCCTACTATTGAAAAGTTGACTAAAGAAAAAGAGGTAGTAGGAATTTATATATCGGGTCATCCATTAGACGATTTTAAGGTTGAAATGGAGTCATTTTGTAATGGTGATGTTAGCGTATTTAAATCTCCCAAAGAGTTTGTAAATAAGGAAATTAATGTTGCAGGTGTTATTACTGAGGTTGAACATCGGGTTAGTAGACAAGGCAAGGGCTGGGCATTCTTTGTTTTAGAAGATTATATCGATTCGTATAATTTTAGAATTTTTGGTGAGGAATATTTAAGATTTAAACATTTTTTAATCCTTAATAGCTTTTTACATATCAGAACTAAGATAGTTGAAGGTTGGTTAAATAAAGAAACAGGTTTAAGAGGCGAGCCAAGAATTCAGTATATCGATTTTAAGTTGTTGCAAGATGTTGTTAAGACATTTGCCAAAAAGATATCAATTCAGCTTAAATTAGATGATATAAAAAATGAAAAAATTGATTCAATCAAATCCCTTCTAAGTGAGCACAATGGTACTCATAATTTGAGTTTTCATATATATGATGAAGAAGAAAAAATCATAGTTGAAATGGATAGTGAAAAACAAAAGATAAATATAACACCTAAACTTTTAAGTGATCTTGAAGTAAAAAATATTTTTTACAAATTAAATTAGATAAATTACTTATTTTTGAACTTTAAAATATAATTATGGCAATTGAGATAAACGATAGCAATTTTGAAGAAACAGTCTTAAAGAGTGATAAGCCAGTAATGGTTGATTTTTGGGCAGCTTGGTGTGGACCGTGTAGAATGGTTGGGCCAATTATGGATGAGCTTAGTAGTGAATTTCAAGGAAGAGCTGTGGTTGGAAAAGTAGATATTGACTCCAATCAGCAATACGCTGCTAAATTTGGAATTAGAAATATTCCAACTGTACTGATATTTAAAAATGGAGAGCTTGTTGAAAGAAAAGTAGGGGTTTTATCTAAGATTGATTACTCTAAATTATTGGACGAGCTTGTTCAATAAACCTTTCGTTAACTTATTAAAAAAAATATTTGTTCTAATTAAAATCAAATGTATATTTGCTCACGCCAAAATGGTCTGGTAGTTCAGTTGGTTAGAATACATGCCTGTCACGCATGGGGTCGCGGGTTCGAGTCCCGTCCAGACCGCGAAAAAACCTTCTTAAATTAAGAAGGTTTTTTTTATTTTTATATTATGAACAAGACTAAATTTATTTCATTTTTAATTCTATTGCTTTTTTATAAAATATTAACAGCCCAGAATTTTATCAGTCAAACAATCGAGTATGATGGAAATATGAGAGAATATGAATTATATATTCCAAGCGGTTACTCTCAAGATATTTTATTTCCTTTGATGTTTAATTTTCATGCTGGTAACGATACAACTGAAATTCAGATTGCTATTTCTGACATGAGAAATCTGGCTGATGAGAATAATTTTATTCTTGTTTATCCTCAGGCATTTGCTGATCCAGCAGATGGTGGTTCCTTAAATTGGATTTTTAAAGGGGATTCTGACCACGATGATATATATTTTATTGATTCAATAATTTCAGAACTTTCAAATCAGTATTCGATTGATCTTGAAAGAGTTTATGCCTGTGGTTATTCCCTGGGTGGTGAGTTTGTATACGAATTGCTTTGTCGTTTGAATGATAAAATTGCTTCTGGTGTTGCAGTTGCAAGAACAATGGGACAGTACCAATATGAAAATTGTAATCCAGAACGTCCAACCGCGATAATGACGATTCTTGGAACGGAAGATTATTACAATGGAATTGTTTATGATGGTGTGACTTATTATATTTCTGCAGATGAAACTCATCAGTACTGGGCTGATTTCAATAGTACGGATAACAACCCTATTGAAATTGAATTAGCTGACAATAATACAAATGACGGTTCGACAGTTACTAAAAGAATTTGGGAAAATGGAAACTCCTGTGTTTCAGTCGTTGAATTACGAGTTAATTCAGGAGGACATGATTGGCCAGGGAGCTTTGGTAATTTGGATATCAGTTCTGATAATGAAATTTGGAATTTTGTATCGAATTACTCGATTAATGGTTTAATTGAACAATGTAATCTTTCTGTAAATAATAACGAAAATTATAATCAGTTTTCTTATCATCCAAATCCAATTGATTCATATTTGAGTATAACTAATCACTCTGAAAATAAAAGCATAATTATTTTTGATATAAACTCAAAATCTGTTTATGAGTCGGATTTAAATATTGGAATTAACAGATTTGATATTTCAGATTTACAACCAGGAATCTATAGCGTCAAGATTGGTCAGAATACGTTTAAGATAATAAAGAAATAATTTAATTAAATGCTGGTAAAAACAAGTAAATATCTTGTTGCTGTAATAATAATCTTGATTACAGGTTGCTCTGAAAATAAAGTTGAAAAAATCGATAATATCAGGCTTAATGAGAAATTAGCCAATGAATTAGTTTCTCTTTCTGTAAAATGTGTTGATCAAAAATATCCATATAAAATAGGATACAGATATAGTGATGAAAATTGGTTAAAGCCACACTATGAACTTACACCCTCGTTTTATGGATGCTGGGATTGGCACTCGGCTGTTCACGGCCATTGGGCAATGGTCAAAATATTAAAGGATTTCCCAGAAATTGCTGATAGAGATGTTATTTTATCAAAACTTGATAAAAATCTAAATAAGGAAAATTTAAAGAAGGAATATCAATTTTTTAAGCAGGATTTTGCAAAGGGATTTGAAAGGACATATGGCTGGGCATGGCTAATGAAATTATATTCAGAGCTGATTTCTTGGGACTATGATAGAGCCCAAGTGTGGGCAAATAATATGAGGCCGCTTGTTGATCTCCTTAGTGAAAGAACTATTTTATTTTTAGATAAACTTTCGACTCCTCTTAGACCGGGAACTCATGCAAACACTGCATTTTCATTTTCACTTATGATTGAGTATTCTATAGTTGCAAATGACAAGTTATTATTTAACAAGATTAAGGAATATAGTATTAAAAATTTTCTAGTAGACATGAATTGCCCTGTGCAATATGAGCCCTCAGGTACAGATTTTCTTTCTCCTTGCCTTGCTGAAGCTGCATTAATGTCTCAAATTCTTGAAGAAAGAGAGTTTAATGACTGGTTGTATAAATTTTTACCCTCATTTGATGAAGGGGTTTTTGGTAATATAATTAACCCCCCTTTAGTACTTGATCCAAAAGATCCGGGTATTGGTCACTTAATTGGTTTAATGTTTCATAGAGCATGGACTTTAAAAGATATTGCAATAAAACTTGAAAAGAAGAGTGATAAAAATTTGTTATTAAAGATTGCAAAAAATCACTCTGAGCAAGGTTATAATATTATGTTTGAAAGTGGTTATGGAGGTGAGCATTGGCTAGCAACCTTTGCAATATATAATTTCTCCAAATAAATTTTTCAAACTAACCTATTAAGTAGCAACGATTAGATTATCACCATCTATATTTGTAGAATAGCATGGAAGTGAACTTGAGGTTTCACAAGTGCTATCAAAAGAGAAATTATGATTAGCACATCTGAAAATATTTCCAGATTGTAAGGACCATTGGTTTTGAGTTCCTTGGTGAGGGCAAACGTTTGTATAAGCCTGAATATGATCAGAACTAATTCTTAAAAACAACATGCTAAGTCCTATACTGTATCCATTCATCCAACCACCAACAGACGATAAATTTGAAAAATTTGGATGAGTTAAATCAATTGTAAATATACTTCCCGAATAACTAAATCCTAGCGGATCATTATTATCATTATTGTCTGATCCACTATCTTGATCATTTCCTCCTGAATTATCGTTATCAGAATCGTCACCGGTAGAACATGCTTCTAAAAATGATAGTCCAAAAAAAGCGAATGCTATAGTAGGACAAACTTTTTTTAAGAATTCCCTTCTATTTTCCAATTTTTTTTTCATTTACTACAAATTATTTTTTTCTGAATTTCAATTATAAAATTCAATATTTGTGCCAAAAACCAAAATATATTTTGGTATGGAAGTTGTAAACTTTATTTTAAAATTGTTTAGCATGAAATACAAATTACTAATAATATTACTATTCACAAATTTAATATATTCTCAAACAACTCATCAACTGAATTGGAATATGTCAAGTACTAATCAGCAGATTACTATTGCTGTTGATGATACCGTTACATGGACATGGGGTTCAGGAACACATAATCTAAGAACAACTGGAGGTGTGGAAATGTTCGATAGTGGTTATTACGGACAAGGTTACCAGTTTTCACATACGTTTACTATTCCTGGTGTAACAACATACATATGTGACCCGCATCCAAACTCGATGTACGGAACTGTAACTGTTACTGCGACCGCATCAGTGGGAGAACAAGGCCTTTTTAATTTTAATATATCCCCTGTACCTGCATCTGAAACCATTAATATATCTTTAGATAGTTTGGGCAATGATCAAATAGCTATTGAAGTTTACGATTTGCTTGGAAGACAAAATATTAGTACTATTTCAAATGTTACAAATGGAAAAACCAGCCTAAATATTTCAGGATTAACCAGAGGTATTTATGTGTTAAAAGTAATCAGCGGCACAACAACTTCAGTCAAGAGATTTATTAAAGAGTAATTCTAAAATATTCTTAAAATATTAAATCCAAAGAATATGTGACGTTTAGTCCAGTCCCCTTCAGCATCTAAAATGACTGAAACATCATCAATGCTTTGGGTATTTGAAAATATTAGTTGGAATACATGGCCTCCAGTTTCAATATCGATTCCTACACTGATAGGATCAGAGTTTGGTGAATTTTCAACTCTGTTTAAATTTGCAAAGTATTCCAGATTTAATGCTGTTCGCTTATTAATTTTGTAGCTTGCTCCTAATCCTAAAGCATAATTATATTCTCTGTCAAAAGTTGTAAAAACTGGGACACCATTTTCAAAAACTACTTCCCCATTTTCAAACAGAATCCTTTCCTCATTGTAGTTTCTTTTAATGAATGATGGGGTCAGCTGTAAGGAAAGCTTTTCACTAATTCTATTAGATATTAATAACTGAGATAAAAATATTGATCTGTCAGAAAATGATAAATCAACACCGGGAGCGAGAAAATCAGATGAATTATAATTAAAACTATTATAAATTGAAATATTTAGAGGAAAATTAGATTCTTGGCTAGTTATTTTATTCTTAAAATTAATGCTATAGGTTTTTTTCAATGACTCTCTGCTAAATCCAAGCTGAAAATTATCCGAAATTCCATAAAACATTTCAATTTTGGTATTTGCTATGTCTAGCCCAAAAAGAGTTTTAATTCCCCCATTAATCGAACCAAATCTATGAGCAACATATAAAAAAAGCTCTTTTTTGCTTGATTGTTTAGTTGATTGACCATTAATTATTTTATGAGCCTTAAAAGCAGATAATCCAAACTTATAATCCTCATTTACATAATCAATTTCATCTAATAAATCATTTTGGCTAATGATCAGATTAGAAAGGAAAATAAATAGTATAATAGATATATATTTTAAGTTATTGTTTTCTCTCATAGACGAAATTTAAGTTAATTTTTACTTCTTCGTCTATTTTTTTGAAAACAATTTTTGGAATTTTAACATTGTAGTCGCTTAGCATTACTGAAAAAACTGATTTAAGTTCTATTTTTTCATCTAACTTCCTGATTTTAGCTTTTGTTATGATTTCATTATTGACACCCTTAATCATTAAGACACCTTCAATCTCAAATTCTTTAAAATCTCCATTTAATTCCTTGAGGTTAAAATTGATAATTTGACCTTCAAATGTTGACTTTGGATAAATATTGCTCTCAAGATAGTTTTCATTAAAATGTTCTTGCATTAGACCTAATCTAAAATCAAATTCACTGATAAGAATTACTGCTGCAATTTGACCGGAATCTGAGTCTATAATAGAAACTGTTTTATTATTATTTGCCTTAATTGGTTCGAAGGCTGCTTTTGAACCATCAAATTTTGTAAGCCCTTTATCTGTGTAGAATTTTTGAGCTACAATATTTTGAACACATACAACAAAAATTAATGTAAGTAAATAAGATCTCATACTTTAAAAAACCAAATACTATACCAAAAATTTATACATTAGCCATTTGATTTTTAACATATGAAAAAAGTTTTTGTTAGCGGAGGTTCTGGTTATATTGCAATGTATTGTATCAAGATTTTAATCGAAAAAGGATACCACATTGTTACATCTGTTCGAGAAAAAAGTCAAATCGAATTAGTAAAAAAATCATTGAGTAAAAATAATGTTCCCTTTGAAAATATTGATTTTACAATTTTAAACCTATTAAAAGATGAGGGTTGGGACGATGCTCTAAGAGGTTGTGAGTATGTATTACATGTAGCCTCTCCAGTTATCCCTGGTGATGTTGATGAGGATTCCCTTGTTAGGCCTGCTGTTGAAGGGATGACAAGATGTTTGAATGCAGCTATAAAAAACGGAGCAAAAAAGTTTGTCCAAACATCCTCATATGCAGCGATATATGGAAATGATAAATCTGAGCATAGTGATGATGATTGGACTGACTTATCCGATAAAAGTTTACATCCTTATGAAATAAGTAAGACAAAATCGGAAAAAAAAATGTGGGAAATGGTTGAAAATTCTAAGATAAAAGCTTGTGCTATAAATCCTGTCTTAGTTTTAGGCCCTTCTTTAACAGAAGTTCTTAGTATGTCAAATAGGTTAACTATAAAAAAAGTATTCAATCTTCCATTTGTTCCAGATATGGCAATTAGTGTTGTTGGAGTTCAAGATGTTGCAGATGCTCATGTACGTGCCATGGAATCCTCTGAATCCAACGGAAAAAGATTTCTACTTTCTGAGAAAACCATTAAACTTATTGATCTTGCAAGGATTCTCAAAGAAGCTGGCTTTTCAAAAGTTCCTACAAGAGTAATTCCTAATTTTATTTTTAAATTTTTTGCTCTGTTTAACCCATCATTGAGATCAATTTCCAAAAGACTTGGCAGTTTTGAAAAATTACATACAAAGAATGCTAATAATATACTAAATTGGTATCCAAAAAGTGCAGATATTGAAATAATTAACTCTGCCAAACAATTACATGATGTTGGCATATTAAAAAAATAGCTATCTTTACAAAGTGTTGAACTTGTATTAATTTACAAGAGGTTTTTAAAACCAATGAAAGCTTTCCAAATGGGGGGCTTTTTTTTTTTACTAAAAAATAAAATTACTATAACTTTTTTAGCATCTAAATTTTAATACAATTTTTTTAAAAATTTTAAAGAAAACGATTATCAAATTATTAAATTTGCCTACTAATAAATCAAACTAAAAATGACAAAATCAATATTTAACTTAATCATTATTCTTACATCTTTTTGTTCAGCTTTACAAGCACAAAGCATTTCAGGTTCAATTTCAGATTCGGATAATGGTGAACCATTAGTAGGTGTCAATATTTTTGTTGAAGGACAAAATCAAGGAGCTGTTTCTGATTTTAACGGAAATTTTACAATTGCAAATTTTGAAGCCGGCTCAACTTTAGTTTTTAGCTATGTTGGTTATAAGACTTTAGATCTAAAAATTTCATCAACCGATATAATTTCTGATGTCATTTCAGTTTCGATGGTTAGGGATCTTGGTGAATTAGATGAGGTAATAGTAATCGGATATGGATCTCAAAAATTGAGTGATATTTCTGGTGCAGTTTCAACTGTAAATGCTGATGTAATCGAAGCCTCTTCCCCTGTTAGAGTTGAGGATGCATTACAGGGTCAAGCATCAGGAATTAATATTATTTCAAGTGGCTCTCCAGGCTCTAAACCCACTGTCTTGATTAGAGGTATTACTTCTTATGCTGGAAATGACCCACTTGTTGTAATTGATGGAATTTCTGCTTCAATTGATGACTTAAATTCTCTAAACCCCAATGATGTCAAGTCCGTAAATGTCCTTAAGGACGCAGCATTGGCCTCAATATATGGTGTAAAAGGTGGTAGTGGTGTCATTGTAATAACAACAAAATCTGGTGATAGAGACTCTGAAACTAAATTTACAATTAGTAGTTCACTAGGGACTCAGCAGGTTGTAAAAACCATAGATGTGCTAAATGCAAGTGAATATGCTGGAATACTAAATGAAGCAAGTGCAAATGCAGGAGAAGGAATAATTTTTCCAAATATCTCTGATTTTGGAGTTGGTACAAATTGGCAAGATGAGGTTTTGGTAGATGCACCAATAGTTAATCATTCTATTACAGCATCAGGAGGTAGTGAAAATACTTCTTACTATGTTTCTGCAGGATATACTGGTCAAGACGGAGTGGTTGCAGGAGGAGATAAGTCATTCTTCAACAGGACTAATTTCACAACAAATATTAATACTGATTTATCTGAAAAAACTAAACTTTTAATAAATACCAATTATTCAAATATAAAAGGTAAAAGTTTAGCCGAAAACGGTATAACAAGTGTATTATCAAATGCGTTAAATTTTGATCCAACTGTAAGTCCTTATGAAAATGGATCATTTGGAATAAGCGAAACAATTACTCAAGAAATTGTTAATCCACTAGTTCAAATTGACAACACATATAATGAAAATAAAGTTGATAAAATTCAGGGTAAAATTGAATTTCAACATGAGCTAATGAAAAACCTCAACATTACATCAAGATTTGGATATACATACGTAAATATTTATGATAAAGGCTTTATTCCTTTCCAATTTTATGGAACAGGACATAACCAGACAAATGCTAATCCAGATTTGAGCCCCATAGTTAGTGTTGACAGCGAGGGAAATATTACTTCAACTCACAATCGTGTATTTGAAGGAAACACTAATTTCTTTAACTATACATATGAACTTTATGGAAATTATGATTTTACAATCGATGAAATGCATAAATTTCAAACTCTAGCTGGTTTTTCAATCGGTGAGGGTAAAGGCGGTAACATTTCAGCGACCAATGAAGATGTTCCATTTAACTCATGGGATTATGCAGATGTGAGTGCTGCTACAGGAAATGCTACACAGCAAACATCAAGCTCTTGGCAATATGTTAATAGAAACTTGTCTTACTTTGGAAGGGTTTTATATAACTATGATGAAAAATACTTTGCTTCTTTTACAGCAAGAGTTGACGGTAGTACGTCATTTGGAAAAAATAATAAATTTGGATTTTTTCCATCAGCATCATTTGGGTGGGTTATTTCAAAAGAAGATTTTTTTGACGAAGTAACTGTTTTAGATTATCTAAAATTTAGAGCAAGTTATGGTACTCTTGGAAATGATAATATCAACCCTCAATTTTCTCTAATTTCAACTTTCCCTAGTTATGTTTTTAATGGTACGATTACCCCTGGTTCTTCTCTAGGATCGATTCCTAATGATGATGTTTCTTGGGAAAATCAAGTACAAATGAATATTGGTATTGATACAAGAATATTTAGTGATAAGATTTCCCTTTCGGTTGACTATTTTAAAAAGACGGTTGACGACCTATTATTTAGTCCAAATCTTTCGCTTTATCTTGGTGTTCCTTCATATCCAACTACTAATATTGGTAGTACAGAAAGTACTGGGATTGATGCTTCAATTTCGTTGTTTACATCTCTAGGAGATTTATCAATTTCATCAGATTTAAATTTTACAACAGCTGAGAATGAAGTTATTTCAATAAATAACGGAGATAAATATATCTGGGGAGCGGGATACGGAATCCCTTACAGGAATATTGTGAGATTTGAGGAAGGATTCTCACCAGGTTATTTCTTCGGATATGTAACCAACGGTATTTTCCAAGCTCAAGACGAGCTTAATAATCATGCAACTCAAAATGGTGCAGTTCCAGGCGATATTAGATTTGTTGATATAAATGGTGACGGAATTGTAAATGACTCAGACAGAACACAAATTGGTGATCCCTTTCCAGATTTTACAATCGGATGGAATTTAAATTTAGATTATAAAGCATTTGATTTAAGTGTATTTACTTATGCTTCAGTTGGAAATGATATATATAGAGCGTATGAGAGAAATTTAAATTATACCAATAGATTTGCTTCAACTCTTGCTAGATGGACAGGTCCAGGAACTAGTTTTGATGAACCAAGGGTAACATTTGTTGATTCAAATAATAACAGTAGAGCGTCTGACAGATATGTTGAAGATGGTAGTTATTTAAGAATTAAAAATATTCAGCTTGGTTATTCATTTCCTGATTCACTAACAGAGGTATGGGGATTTGACGAAGTCAGAGCTTACCTCCAAGTTAAAAATGCACTAACACTAACAGATTATTCTGGATATGACCCTGAAATATCTGTTGGTGGTGTTCTTAATACTGGTATTGATTATGGAACTTACCCACAGCCAAGAATTTGGTCAATGGGGATAAATATTAAATTTTAATATAAAATATTATGAAAAATTTTAAAACAATATTATTACTGATTTTAGTTACTTCATTGTTAAACAGATGTACTGATCATGTTGATTATGAAGCTATTGAAGGTTATCAAATCACTTCTGAAATATATTTTCAACAGCAAGCTGATTATGACGCTGCATTGGTTGGAACCTATGATGTTTTACAATGGTTATTCTTTAATATTCAGCTTGGTGCAATTGCATCAGACCTTACTTTAGCTGGTGGTGAAAGCGCTACTGACTATATCGGTATTCAACAAATTGATGATATGACACATTATCCAGAAAATAATGTACTTAGACAAATTTGGCAATTTTTATATGAGGGGGTAAATAGAGCAAATTATATGGAACAAAATAAGGCAAATATTGACTTTGAAGGAAAAGAGGCTATGTACGGTGAAGTTTATTTTCTTAGAGCTTATTACTATTTTGAATTGGTAAAGTTTTTTGGTGATGTCCCACTATTTACCGAGGCTAGACTAACAGCTGGAGATGCTGGAACTCTTGTAAGAGCACCCAAGGAAGAAGTATATGCACAGATAGAATTAGATTTACAGAATGCTATTGCATCCCTTCCTAACTCTCAATCTCAAGAAGGTAGAGTGAATAAATATGCTGCATATGCTCTTCTTGGAAAAGTGTTGTTATATCAAGATAAATTTTCAGAATCAGCTGCAGCATTTGATAATGTTATTGGTATTTACTCATTGGTTGATGATTATGGTGCTCAATTTTTAAGATTTGGAGAAAATGGTCCTGAATCAGTTTTTGAAATCCAATATTCTAACCAGTCTAACTGGTATGACTGGGGATGTGCTCATTGTAGTGAAGGAAATTATGCAATAATAATGAACGGTCCAAGGGGTTGGAGTGGACCTGAATATGCTCAAGGATGGAGTTTTAATGTACCAACAGCTGAATTTTATAATTCTTTTCATCCGGATGATACAAGAAGGGATGCTACTATTTTAGATATTGAATCTTTTGCATCAGCAACCGGAGCTACATATTCTGAAGGTTATGATCATACGGGATATTTTAATAATAAGTACATTCCAAGAGCTGGGGAATCTGGGGGTCAAACTGAATTAAATTATTTATCTAATTTTAGAATTATTAGGTACTCAGATGTATTATTAATGGCAGCAGAAGCTTATAACAGAAGTGGAATTAATGATAATTTGGCGTTAAATTTTCTAAATCAAGTTAGAATTCGAGGATTTGATGGTGATTATGAATTTGAATTAAATAACCTTTCTGGATCAGACTTAACCCAAGCTATATGGGAAGAAAGAAAATTTGAACTAGCACTTGAAGGACATAGATTTTTTGATCTTGTGAGAACAGGTCGTGCTTTATCATTGATTCAAGGCTTTATAGAAGGAAAGCATGAGGTTTTTCCATTGCCGCAACAAGAAATTGACATTTCAGGATTAACACAAAACCCAGGATATTAACCGATTAAATTAATTTTATACTATTATGAAATCAATCAAATTTTTATTAATTATTTTTTCTTTACTCTTCTTTAATTCTTGCCAAGAAGATGATTATGACTTCGGAAATATAATCAGCCCATCAAATTTAATTGTTGATGTAATAATCCAAGGTGCTGATAGTGACAACCCCAATGGTGATGGTAGTGGAAATGTTACTTTTGTTGCTACTGCTGATAATGCGATTACTTATAAATTCATCAGCAATGGAGTTGAGTATATGCAGCCAAGTGGAGTTTTTTCAACAGCATTTACTAACACTGGAATATTCTCTTATGAGGTAATAATTATTGCATCAGGAATTGCTGGTGAAACAACTCAGTTAAATGCTTCAGCTGAGGTATTATATACCTATGAGCCACCTGAGGATTTAGTTAATGCTTTAATCACTGGTTCGTGGAGAGTTATGGCCGAAGCAGATGGTCATATTGGAGTACATGAACCTGGCTCTTTTCATGATGGAGTCGATACTTTTCCAGAGTGGTACAGTGCCTCGCCTTTTCAACAAGCTAATACAGGAATGTATGATGATAGAATCATATTCCTTTCTGATGGTTCAGCTCAATTTTTGACACAAGGTTTTATTTTTGGAAATGCGACTGCGCTGGAGAATGATTTTACTGGAAATCAAGGATTAACTCCAAATGAATATAACGAACATCAATATTACCCTGCTGATGACTTTACATTTAGTTGGAGTATTTCGGAAAATGATGACGGTTATTTGGTATTAAATTTTAGCGGAAATGGATTTACTGGTAATTATGTTGGTGGAAATCATCAATATGTAATAACCCATAGAAATTCAGACTCAACGGAGCTTTACTTAAAGACAATTGGTCTTGATACTAATGCATGGTATGCAAAGATTACAAACCAATAAAAAAAATATAAATATTAAATTTTACAGGTGGTTTACATAAAAATTTTTCAATCAAATTTTCTTTATTTTAATTTGTAATAATAAAATGAAAAATCATAACTATTATATATTTTTTACCCTAATGTTTTTATTAGCATGTTCATCTGATAGTCCGTCGGAAACAAATAATGCTGATCAACCAATTACCCCTTCAAATTTAACATTTGATATTAATATTTTTGGACAAAGTAATTCCAATCCGAACGGAGATGGATCGGGATTAATTACATGCGTAGCAACAGCAACAGATGCAGTGAGTTATGAATTTAGACTTGGTGATGGTGTTGCTATTAATAGCACTGATGGCCAAATTGATTATACTTTTACAAGTCAAGGGACTAACTCCTATACGGTTTATGTTTATGCATATTCATCAACAGGACATTACATAAGTTCTTTTCTTTCCTTTGACTTATTTGTTGAGTTTGAAGCTAATCAAGCTACATGGTCGGAAGAGTTTAACAATGATGGTGCTATCAATGCTGATATTTGGACTCATGAAATTGGAAATGGTGATGGGGGATGGGGAAACGGTGAGTCACAGTACTACACCAATAGTTTGACCAATTCTTTTGTTGAGGATGGTGTTTTAAAAATTACTGCAAAAAGAGAAAATATTGCCGGTTATGATTATACCTCAGCTAGGATTATTTCACGTGATAAATTTGAATTTCAATATGGTAGAGTTGATATTCGAGCAAAATTGCCAACGGGGATGGGAACTTGGCCTGCACTCTGGCTGCTGGGAGCAAATTTTAACGAAGTTGGATGGCCTGCCTGTGGCGAGATTGACATTATGGAACATTGGGGCCACGATCCGACAGTTATTGCAGGATCAATTCATACACCAATGAGTCACGGGGATACCTGGACTCATGGTTATACAACTGTTAATGATTACCATGAAGAATTTCACATCTATTCAATTGATTGGAATGAAAACAGAGTTCAATTTTTTGTTGATGATGTACTATATTATACATACTCACCTTCACCCCAAAATTCTGAAAGCTGGCCATTTGATCAAGAAATGTTTTTTATTTTGAATGTTGCAATGGGAGGACATTGGTTTGACATTGACCCAGAATTTAGTGAATCAACTATGGAAGTTGACTATATAAGAATTTATCAATAAAAATTATGAAAAAATATATTTATTTCTTTATTATCTTATTATTTATAATTGCATCTCATGAGTCATGGGGTAATGAAAAAGAAAAATTTATCGAGAATCTAATTTCTCAAATGACCTTAGAGGAAAAAGTTGGTCAAATGACCCAGATTAATATTACTGTTATTGCTAAGGGGCCTAACAGATTCTCATCATCATTTCCCATGGAGATTGATGATGTTAGAGCAAATAAGGCTTTAGTTGATTATAAAGTGGGTTCAGTCCTTAATACGATTAATAATACAGCCCAAAAACCAAACGTATGGTATAAAAATATTTCTAAAATTCAGGATATCGCTATGAATAAAAATAGACTTGATATTCCAGTAATTTATGGTATTGATGCTATTCATGGGACAACATACACGGATGGGGCAACAATGTTTCCTCAACAAATTACTACTGCTGCAAGCTGGAATCCACAAAACGCCTATAACATGGCATTCGTTTGCGCTTATGAAACAAGAGCTTCTTCTATTCCATGGAATTTCTCCCCTGTATTAGATTTAGGATTAGACCCTCGATTTCCGCGACAATTTGAGACTTTTGGTGAAGATCCTCTATTAGTAGAAAGATTTGGTGTAGAAATGATTAGAGGTTATCAAGGGATAGATAATAATGTATCTAACAAATACAAAGTAGCTGCATGCATGAAACATTTTGTTGGTTATCATGCAACAATTTCAGGTAAAGACAGGACACCTGCTTATATCCCTGACAATGTTCTGAGTGAATTTCATATTGAGTCATTCAAAAAAGCAATCGAAGCCGGTGCTAAAACTATCATGATTAATTCTGGACTTATAAATGGAATACCTGTTCATGCAGATTACAATATACTGATTAATGTTTTGAGGAATAGATTAGGTTTTGAGGGGGTTATTCTAACTGATTGGGAAGATATTAGAAAGCTTCATGACAGGGACAAAGTTGCCAAAACACAAAAAGAAGCAGTTAAAATGGCAATTAATGCTGGTATTGACATGTCTATGGTACCACACGAGTATGAGCAATTCTTTGATGATTTAGTTCAGCTTGTTAATGAAGGTGAGGTAGGTATGGACAGAATTGATGATGCAGTTAAAAGAATTTTAAAATTAAAATTTGAGTTGGGTCTTTTTCAAAACCCAGTGACTAATTATGAAGACTATGTTGACTTTGGTTCAAAAAAACATCAAAAGCTTGCCTATAAATCCGCCTCTGAATCAATAACATTATTAAAAAACAGTAATAATATACTTCCATTAAAAGGTAAACCAAGCATCCTTGTTGTGGGACCTAATGGGAATAATATGAGAACACTTAATGGTGCATGGACATATTCTTGGCAGGGTGAATTAACCGATAAATTTGCAGGGGATTTTAATACTATTTATGAGGCCCTTCAGAATAAATACGGTAAAAATAAAGTTAAATATGTTGCAGGTGTTTCATACAAAGACGGTGGAAACTATTATGACATGGAAGAGAGTGATATAAATAATGCAGTTACTGAAGCCAAAAACTCTGATTATATTATTCTATGTCTTGGGGAAAACACATACACTGAAAAGCCTGGGGATCTAAATGATCTTAACTTACACAAATTACAAGTTAAATTAGCTAAAAAATTAGCTGAAACAGGAAAACCTATTATATTAATCTTAAATCTAGGAAGGCCTCGATTAATCTCTGATATTGAGCCACTCATGAATGCCGTTGTCAATATTTATTTACCCGGAAATTTTGGAGGTGATGCATTAGCTGACATACTTTCTGGAGAAGTAAATCCCTCCGGTAAATTACCTTATACATATCCTGCATTTCCCAATTCTTTAATTCCTTATTACTATAAGCCCTCTGAAGTCCAAAATAATTCTCAAGGTGCTTATAATTATGTTGGAGAAGTAAATAATCAATATGATTTTGGCTTTGGCCTTAGTTATTCTGAATTTAGATATAGTGATTTAAAAACAAATAAAAACCAATATAATTTAATGGATATAATAAAGATTTCAGTAAATGTTCAAAATTCAAGTGAAATTGATGGTTTAGAAACTATTCAACTTTATTCATCTGACTTGTATGCATCCATCACCCCTGATATAAAAAGACTTAGGGATTTCACTAAAGTCAAAATTGAAGCTGGTGAAATCAAAACCATTGAATTTAATCTGCCAGTTAGTGAGTTATCCTTTGTTAACTCTGAAAACGAATTTGTTGTTGAGCCTGGTAAATTTAAATTATCAATTGACAAATTATCTAAAGAGATTATAATTAGATAATTGTTACATAATTAATATTATTTTAGACAAGAAATTAATCTGCGAATCAAAATATATTACTGTAGTTATTCAAAAATAAGTTGATATAAATTACAAGGAATACTATTGAAATTAATGCTTTGGTAAATCCTGACACTATTAATCCAAGAAAAACTCCCGCAGCAGCTTTAAATGATTTTTCAAGGTTTTTATTTAAAAATAATTCTCCAGCTATTGCTCCTATTAAAGCTCCAAATATAATTCCAAAGGGAGGTAAAAATAATCCGATTAAAGTACCAATTGATGCTCCAGTAATTCCAAACTTACTAGCCCCAAATTTTTTTGAAGTATAAATTGGAACTATATAATCAAGAATAAATATAATTAAAGCGACAATAAGCGTAAAAATAAGTATTTTGCCATCTACTATAACTGTAGAAATATTACTAAATATAAAGAGACCTACCCATGAACTTAGAGGGCCAGGTAAAATTGGAATCACACTTCCCACAATTCCTATTATCATAATTAAAAAAGATAATATTAGTAAAATCAGATCCATATTTTTTTAAATAAAATCAATTAACTTTATTAAATTAATTAATAAAATCAATTGTGAGAAAAACTCTGATTATTATTTTTTGTTTTTTATTTATTTCATGTGAATTTGATTTTCAATTTGATAAAAAAATTACAGTTGATGAATTTATAACTGAAGAACTAAAATCACTTAATTGGAATGATGTTGATCAGTATCCTATTTTTGAAAATTGTTTGGAAATTAATAATGTAAAAAATAAAAATAATTGCTTTGTAGAAACAATTACTAGTTCATTTAGAGAAAATTTAAAAACCAATAATTTAGTTCTTAACAGAACACTTATTGATACCGTTAGAATGGTTTTAAAAGTGGATAAGATTGGTAAAATCTCAATTGAGAATATGACCATTTCCGATCAAAATAATAAGTATGAGGAAATTATTACCAAATCTTTTGAAAGCACAGTTTCAAGTTTGCCTAAATTATACCCAGCAATTAAACGAGGCCAAGAAGTTGATGTAATATTTAATATACCAATAATAATTTCAACTGAGAATTAATAATGAATGAAAAAATTATCTTAGGAATTGACCCAGGTACCACGATAATGGGTTTCGGAATTATAAGGGTTAGTGATAAAAAAATGAGTCTTATTGAGATGAATGAGTTGAATCTAAAAAAGTACAAAGACCATTATCTTAAATTAAAATTAGTATTTGAAAGAACGATTGCTTTGATCGAGGATTTCAAGCCTGATGAAATAGCTATTGAAGCTCCTTTTTTTGGAAAGAATATTCAAAGTATGTTAAAACTTGGTAGGGCGCAGGGGATTGCAATGGCCGCAGGACTCTCTAGGGAAATTCCGATTACCGAATACTCCCCAAAAAAAATAAAAATGGCAATAACAGGAAATGGTAATGCAAGTAAGGAACAGGTTGCAAAAATGTTACAAAACTTACTCCAAATAAAAGAATTGCCAAAAAATCTAGATTCAACTGATGGGTTGGCTGCAGCAGTATGCCATTTTTACAATTCAAAAAATATCATTGGGGGTTCAAAATATTCTGGGTGGTCAAGTTTTGTCAAACATAATAAAGATAAAATAAGAAAGTCATAGGCAGCATTTATATTCATATTCCATTTTGCAAAAAAGCATGTCACTATTGTGATTATCATTTTTCAACCTCTTTAAAATCAAAAGATTCAATTATTGACTCTATTGTAAAAGAAATAAATTTAAGAGCTGATGAATTAAATGAGAAAATCAACTCTATTTATTTCGGAGGAGGAACACCATCTCTAATCAGCGAAAATGATACTGATAAAATTTTAAGCACAATTAACAAAAAATTTCATATTTCAGAAAAAGCTGAAGTAACAATGGAATGTAATCCAGACGACATTAATATTAAAAATATTAAAGGATGGAAAAAAAATAATATAAACAGAATTAGTCTTGGGGTTCAGTCTTTTTTTGATTCAGATCTGGAACTAATGAACAGGAGTCATAACTCTAGTACAGCCACTCATGCGATTGAATTAATTAAAGACAATTTCAAAAACTTTTCTATTGATCTAATATATGGCATTCCAGAAAGTTCATTTGATATATGGAAAAGCAATATTGACATTGGATTAAAATATGATGTACCTCATATATCAACATATGTATTAACCGTTGAGCCCAAAACAGCTTTAATTAAATTAATCGAAAAAAATAAGATTAAAGAAGTAAGTGATACAGATCAAAAACTACAATTTGAGCATGTTTATGATTATCTATCAGGATTAGGATATATAAATTATGAATTCTCGAGTTTTGCTAAGCCTGGATATGAATGTAAGAATAATGTTACTTATTGGAATAGAGGAAAATATATTGGTTTTGGACCCTCTGCTCATTCATTTGACGGA
>MDTB01188814.1_pt1 | contig 23657 bp, 26 predicted proteins | sample 811161 | NCBI WGS metagenome assembly MDTB01 (sample SAMN05326650, study PRJNA326480) | marine metagenome | isolation source: seawater | place: Mediterranean Sea | collected 2009
AATGAATATTTTAATTTTTGGTCCACCAGGTGCTGGAAAAGGCACTCAATCAAAATTTATTGCACAAAAATTTAAATTATTCCAGCTTTCTACTGGAGAATTTTTAAGAAAAGAGATTACAAACAATACCGAAATAGGAAAAAAAATTTCATCTATAATGAACTCTGGATCTCTTGTATCTGACAATATAGTTTCTGATTTAATTGAAAAAGTTATTTCAGATAACAGGTATCATAATAAAATAATTTTTGATGGGTATCCCAGAAGTTTGAATCAAGCAAAAAATTTAGATGACCTGTTAAAAAAATATAAACAAAAAATACATATTGTTTTAAAATTATCTGTGGGTTTAGAAACAATCAAAAAAAGAATTTCAGAAAGACAAACTCTAGAAAAAAGACCAGATGACAGTAATGAAATAGCGATAAAAAGATATGAAACTTATGAAAAATCTACTGAGCCTGTAATTGAATATTATAAAAAAATGAATTTACTAAAAGTGATAGATGGTGAGAGATCAATAGATCAAATTAACAAAGAAATAAGCGATTTAATGGCCGTTATAGAGAGTTGACTTTTTTCAATAACACCATATAAATACGCCTTAACTAATTCTATAATTATATGGCTCGTATTGCAGGAATAAACGTTCCCTTAAACAAAACAGTAAATGTAGCACTTACATATATACATGGAATCGGATTACACTCATCTAATAAAATTTGTAAAAAATTAAATATAGAGTCAAATACTAGAGTAAATCAACTTACGGAAGAACAGGTTTTAAAAATAAGGGAATACATTGATGGTACTTACAAAGTTGAAGGAGATTTAAGAAGAGAAAATTCAATGAATATAAAGAGGCTAGTAGATATTGCCTCTTATAGAGGAAGTCGACATAAAAAAAAACTGCCCGTGAGAGGACAAAGAACTCATTGTAATGCAAGGACTCGTAAAGGAAAAGCTATTGCTATTGCAGGTAAAAAATTAACACCATTAAAAAAATAGATTGATAATTAAATATGAATAAGAAAAAAACTGATAACAATGATGCGTCTAAAGACCAAAAAATCAAAGAAACAGAAAAACCAACTAAAAATTTAAAGTTTAAAAAAAAGAAAGTAAAGAAAAATATAGTTTCTGGAATAGCCTATGTTTATTCTACTTTTAACAATACAATTATATCAATAGCAGATGAAAGTGGTAATGTAGTTTCATGGTCTTCTGCTGGAGCAAAAGGATTTAAGGGTTCAAGAAAATCAACACCGTATGCCGCTCAAGTTGCAGCAGACGACGCTGGAAGTAAAGCTTACGAATTAGGATTAAGAACATTATCTGTTGAAGTCAAAGGACCAGGATCTGGAAGAGAAACTGCATTAAGATCTTTACAATCAAAAGGTTTTAAAATCACATCAATTAAAGACACTACGCCAATGGCTCATAACGGTGTCCGTCCACCAAAAAAAAGGAGAGTTTAAATGTCAAGTTCAACAAATATAATAGATAAGAATTGGAAAACTTTAATAAAACCAAATAAATTAAATATTAAAAGTAATAATGACGGGAGTATAGCTAAGGTTATTGCTGAACCTTTAGAAAAAGGTTTTGCACAGACTATAGGAAATTCCTTAAGAAGAATATTGTTATCTTCAGTACAAGGCTGTGCTGTAACTGCAATTCAGATAGATGGAGTTCTTCATGAATTTTCTTCAATAAAAGGTGTAAGAGAAGATGTTACTGATATTGTTCTTAACGTAAAAAATTTAGCATTAAAATCTGCTAGTGCAGGTGTAAAAAAATTAGTTTTAGACGTAAAAGGTCCTAAAGAAGTAAAAGCAAAAGATATTACATTAGTTCCGGATGTAGAAATATTAAATCCAGATTTAACAATTTGTAATTTAGATGAAAAAACTCATTTTCATATGGAGTTAATGGTGAATACTGGAAAAGGTTATGTTCCAGCAGCAAAAAATAAAACTGAAGATAATCCATTGGGTTTAATAACAATTGACTCTCTTTTCAGCCCTGTTAAAAAAGTTGCTTTTTCAATAGACAATTCAAGATCCGGAAATGAACTAGATTACGATAAACTAGAAATGACAGTAGAAACCAATGGAACTGTTAAAGCCGAAGATGCTATAGCGTTTGCAGCAAGAATTTTTCAAGATCAGCTTTCAATGTTTATTAACTTTGATGACCCGAAGACTGTAGAAGTTGAAGTTAAGTCTAAAGAACCTGAATTTAATAGAAATTTATTAAAGAGAGTTGAGGAACTTGAATTATCAGTTAGGTCTATGAATTGTTTAAAAAATGATAATATAATTTATATAGGTGATTTAGTCCAAAAAACAGAACCTGAAATGTTAAGAACTCCAAATTTTGGTAGAAAATCTCTAAATGAAATTAAAGAAGTGCTAAGCACAATGTCATTATTTCTAGGAATGGAAATACCGAATTGGCCTCCAGATAATATTGCTGAACTTTCAAAGAAATTAGAGGAAAATAATTTTTAATGAGACATAAATTAGGTTATAGGAAATTAAATAAAACTGGAGAACATAGAAAAGCTCTTTTTAAGAATATGCTTAATTCGTTAATTAAGTATGAACAAATAGTAACAACCTTGCCTAAAGCCAAAGAATTAAAGCCGCAAATTGACAAAGTAATCACAATTGGTAAAAATAAAATATTAAGCAATCAAAAAAAACTTTTCTCAAAGCTACAAGATAAAAATTCAGTTACAAAGGTTTTTAACGAATTATCCAAAAGATATAGCAAAAGAAATGGCGGGTATAGCAGAGTGTTAAAAGCAGGTTTTAGAACAGGTGATGACGCGCCTATGGCAGTTATAGAACTAGTAGATAAAAATCCCGAAGCAAGAAAAATAGACAAACCCAAGAAAATTGAAGAAAAAAGTGGATCAAATAAAGAAACAGTTTCTAAACCGGCAAAAAAATAAAAAACTTAACACTTCTTCATGTCCCAAAGGTTTATAGTTGAAAAAGACTTTCATAACACGAGGTTTGATAGGTGGTTTAGGTTAAATATTCTTAATATTCCACAGTCATTAATTGAAAAATTTATAAGAAAAAAAAAGGTTAAGATTAATAAAAAAAAGGTAAAAACTTCATATAGGGTTCAAGAAGGAGATGTAATTGAAATATTCGACCTTTTAAAAATTAAAAAAAGAGACACTCCTAAATTAGAAAAATACAAAGCAACAGTAAGAGATAAAAAAAATTATGAAGATTTTGTTATTGAAAATAATGATAATTTTATAGTAATTAACAAACCTTCTGGTATTGCTGTTCAATCAGGAACAAAGTCATTCAAAAATATAATAGATATTTTAAAGGATACAAAATTCTTCTTAGAAAAAAAACCATTTATAGTGCATAGGATAGATAAAGAGACATCAGGGCTTTTATTGGTAGCTAAAAATAGAGAATATGCACAATTATTTACTTCTCTTTTTAGAATAAGAAAAATGCACAAATCATATCTTGCAATAACATACGGAAAAGTTTCTTCAAAAATTAAAAAACTTGATGATAGATTAATTATATATGAAAATAAAAAGAGAGTTATGCAAAAAGCTATTTCTTATATTAATGTTATTAAAAGCAATGATAATTTTTCTTTATTAGAAATAAATCCAGTTACTGGCCGGAAACATCAAATAAGAAGACAATTATATAATATTGGCAATCCAATTGTTGGTGATACAAAATATAATCTTAAAAATTCTACTTATTATAAAAAGCTGATGTTACATGCATTTAAAATTAAGTTTATGATAAATGATATTAAATATAATTATAAAGCTAATTATGATGTAGAATTTGAAAATTTTATAAAAAAAAATTTTTAAATATTGTTTATGTTTTTATAAAAAACTTCTTTTAAATTTTTATTAACTTCCTTCATTTTTATTTTTGTCTCATTATAGAGCGATGTTACTTCTTCATTATTTAGACCACACGGTTTAATTTTCTTATATTCTGTCAAATCATTACTAATATTAATAGAACAACCATGATATGCAATCCATCTAGTTACTTTAATACCAATTGCTGCTATTTTTTTTTTATTGACCCATATTCCTATATTTTTTCTATCTGCATAAGATTTTACATTATATAAACTCAAAAATTCAATTATACTTTTTTCTATTATTGAAATTAAATTTCTTATATCTTTTTTTCTTTTGTTTAAGTTAATAGCCAAATAAATAATTTTTTGACCTGGATTATGTATTGTAATTTTTCCACCTCTATTAGTTTTTAAAACCTTAATTTTATTGTCTAAAATTTCATTTTTTTTAGATCTAATTCCAGCCGTATAAACAGTAGGATGTTCTAATATCCATAATAATTCTGATTCTTTGCCAATTTTAATATTTTCTACTCTTTTTTTTAGAAAATTTAATGCGTTTATATAGGAAATTGGTCTTTTGCTTATTTTTATTTCTATGCTCATTTAAATTGAAATTTACCATTATATGAACTATTAGTCTCAAAAAAGAATCTGAGGTTTTTATGAGTTTAATCAAATCTATAGGCGGTAAAAAAGTTAACTTTGATTTTAATAAAGATTTTATTACTATATTTAGTGATAAAATCAAAACTTCAGATATCCAATTTATCAATCAAACACTAAAAGATTTGCACCCTTCAGATACAGCAAATCTGATAGAGAATTTATCACCGGAAAGTAGAGCTAAATTAATAGAGATTGAAGAGTTTAACATAGATCCAGAAATATTTATAGAGCTGAATGAATCTATACAAACAGAAGTTTTACATTTACTTTCAATCGAGTCAATTGCTAAAGTTTTAAGAAGACTAGAGTCAGATAACTCTATAGCAATTCTTGAAAATCTTGACGCTAAAAAGAAAAAAGAAGTTCTAGATAAATTACCCCCTAAAGACAGATTTTTATTAGAGGAAGGTCTTAGCTTTCCTGAGGACTCAGCTGCTCGAATTATGCAAAGAGAATTTACTGCTGTGCCTAGTAATTGGTCGGTGGGACAAACAATTGATTATTTTAGAGAAAGCAAAGATTTGCCAGATGAATTTTTAGAAATTTTTGTGATTGATAATGATTTTAAGCCCATTGGGATAGTTCCATCATCAAGAGTATTAAGAACACCAAGAGAGTCTAAGATGAATTCTATAATGAGGGAAATGCCAGTTTTAATCTCTGTTAATATGGACAAAGAGGAAGTTGGTCATACTTTTGAAAATTATAATTTAATATCAGCAGGTGTCGTAGATAAAAATAATAAATTAGTTGGAATGATTACAGCCGATGATGTTGTTACAGTAGTTCAAGAAGAAGCAGAGGAAGATACTTTAAGATTAGCAGGTGTTGGTGATGAAGAAATTACCGACAGTGTATTAGTTAAGACTAAAAGAAGATTTAATTGGCTATTATTAAATTTATTTACAGCTTTAATTGCAACATGGGTAATTAGCCTTTTTGGAGCTTCCATTGAACAAATGGTGGCTTTGGCTTTCTTGATGCCTATAGTAGCGTCCATGGGTGGTAACGCTGGAATGCAAACCTTAGCAGTTACAATTAGAGCTATTGCTAAGAAAGAACTATCTACAAGCAATTTTAATAAAGTTGTTACAAAAGAATTTTTTATAGGAATACTTAATGGAGTTATTTTTGCAATTATAACAGCTGTTATTGTGCAACTTTGGTTTAAAGAATTTAATCTTTCAATATTAATTGCAATATCAATGGTTTTAAATATGATAGTGGCTGGATTATTTGGAATTTTAATACCAGTATCTTTAAAAAAGTTAAATATAGATCCTGCTTTGGCATCAAGTGTGTTTGTTACAACGATCACTGATGTTATTGGATTTCTATCTTTTTTAGGTATAGGGTCCTATCTTTTTCTAAATTAAAAATTATCAATTAATCTAATTTTATTAATATAAAATGCTATAAAAATATTAAATTTTTTATTAGAATTAATATGTTTGCTAAAATTTTTAGTATTAAGAAGCTCAATGTAATCAACTCTTTTAATACCGATTTCTCTTAAATAATCGGTTATCTTATTAAAATAAATTTTATTTTTATTAAATTTTAAATTTTTCTTTTGTTTTCTTAAGAAATTGATCGCTTTAGATGCTAATAAAAGATCTTTTTTAGTTAACTTCTCATTTCTAGAGGAATAAGCCAAACCATGTTTGTTTCTGATGGTATTACATTCAATAACATTACAAGGAATTTTATTCTTAAAAATATGTTTTTTAATAAGAATTAATTGTTGGAAATCTTTTTTTCCTAAAAATAAGAACTTTGGTTTAATTATCTCTAAAAATCTATTAATTACATTTAAAACACCCTCAAAATGGCCAGGTCTAAACTTACCACATAATTTTTTGCTAAATTTATCTAAAAAAACCTTATTACTTGGTTTAAATTTAAATATTTGATTTTTATTTGGAAGAAATACAAAATCAACTTTTAGTTTTTTCAAAATTTTAAGGTCTTTTTTGATATTCCTAGGATATTTAATATAATCCTTTTTTGAGTTAAATTGTTTTGGATTAACGAAAATACTTACCACTAACTTACCACCTTTTTTTTTAGCTGCTTTGATCAATGAAATATGCCCTTTGTGAAAAGCACCCATTGTAGGAACAAAACATATATTTTTAAATTTATGTAGGCAGTTTTTAAGATGAGCCGTGTGTTTAATTATTTCCATTTTTATTAAGTGTGATAATAATATGTTTGAGAATCATATGATAAAACAGGCAATAATTCCACTAGCAGGTTTAGGCACTAGAATGCTTCCTTTAACAAGTGTTATACCCAAAGAACTTTTACCAATCAATGGAAAACCTAACTTGGAATATATATTAGATGAATGTTTAGAAGCAGGAATAAAGGAATTTATATTCATAATTTCCAAAAAAAAAAAATAATATTAAGAAATATTTTTTTAACGACAAGTTTTATAAAAAAATTATAAAAAAAAAGAAAGATAAAAGAATTTTACAAGAATATATAAAACTTAAAAAATATAGAAGTAAGATAAAATTTGTTTATCAAAATAGCCCAAGGGGAACAGGTGATGCTGTACTAAAATGTCAAAAACATTTAAAGAATAACTATTTTCTAATGCTTCTACCAGATGATTTAATTATCAAAAAAAATTGCTCTAAAGAAATGATAAAACTTCATAAAAAGAAAAAATCATCTGTAATAGCAACAATGAAGGTAAGTAAAAAAACAGTTTCAAGATGGGGTATACTTTCAGTTAAAAATAAAAAAAAAAATTATTTTCAGATATCGAATGTTGTAGAAAAACCTTCAATTAAAAAAGCAGAATCTAATTACGCCATTATTGGTAGATATATTTTATCTAAAAAAATAATAAATCAAATTATGAAACTAAAACCTGGTCAAGGCGGGGAAATACATATAACAGATGCCATTAGAAATTTAATTTTTAAAGGCAATCCTTTTTATGCGAACATTTTTAAGGGCAAATATTTAGATTGTGGAACTCTAGAGGGATATATAAAATCAGGTAAAGAAATCTCAAAAAGTATTAAAATATGAAATTATGTATGATAGGAACTGGATACGTAGGCTTAGTTAGTGGCACATGTTTTGCAGATCTAGGAAATAAGGTTTATTGCGTTGATAAAGATCCAAATAAGATTAATAAATTAAACTTAGGAATTTCTCCAATATACGAACCAGGTCTTAACGAACTTATAAAAAAGAATTTTGAAGCGGGAAGATTAAACTTCACTACAGATCTTAAAATGGCAGTTAATAAATCAGAAATAATATTTATTTGTGTTGGAACACCAACAAAAAAAAACTCTAAATCTGTAGATATGATCTATGTTTATCAAGCAGTCAAAGATATCATTAAGGTCACAAAAGGTAAAAAAATTGTTGTTACCAAGTCAACGGTTCCAGTAGGAACAGGCGATGAGATAGAAAAATTATTAAAAAAGAAAAAATTAGAAGTAATTTCCAATCCAGAATTTTTAAGAGAGGGAGAGGCTATAAGAGATTTTAGGTATCCTGATAGAATTGTTGTGGGTGCTAATAATGCTAAAATTTTTAAAACTATGAAAAAATTATATCAACCATTAATCAATAAGGGTGCTAAATTTTTTACTACACAAAGAAGAGCTTCAGAGCTGATAAAATATGCATCTAACGCTTTTTTAGCTACTAAAATTACTTATATAAACGAATTAGCTAATCTATGTGAAAAATTAGATATCAATATTGAGGATATATCTCTTGGAATTGGTGCCGATAATAGAATTGGAAGTAGATTTTTAAGAGCTGGTCCAGCATATGGTGGTTCTTGTTTTCCAAAAGATACCAAGGGACTAGTCGTAACATCAGATAAATATAAAACCAATCTATCAATTGTAAAGTCGGTTATTAAGTCTAATTCAAAAAGAATTGATTTATTAACTAATAGAATTCATAAAATTATAGGTAAAAATATTAAAAATAAAAAAATTATTTTTTTAGGTGTAACTTTCAAACCTAATACTGATGATATGAGAGATTCTACAAGTCTCTATATGATTCCATATCTTTCAAGAAAAGGAGCAAAAATATCTTATTATGACCCAACTGGTGAAAAAAAAGTTTTTAAAAATATTAAAAATTGTCATTTTACTGAAAATATTAAAAAGTCGTTTCATAAAGTTGATCTAATAATTCTACACACTGAATGGGATGAGTTTAAATCTTTAGATTTTAAAAAATTAACTAAAAATAAAAGAGTTAAAATTTATGATTTAAGAAATCTTTACAATTATTATGAGATGAAGAATAAAAAATTAAATTATTATTCTATTGGAAGACCTAAAATTAGTTAATTTCGAAAATTGCATCAATTTCTACAGCTGCTCCTAAAGGTAAAGAGTTGGTGCTTACAGCAGCTCTTGTATGCTTTCCACAATCTTCAAATATTTTAGATATTAATTCTGAAGCTGGGTTAATAACTTTTGGTTGATCTTTGAAATCGTCAACAGAATTTACAAATCCTGTTATCTTAACACAATTTCTAACTTTATCTAAGTTTCCATTACAAGCTGATTTTAATTGTGCTATTATATTAATACAACATAAGTGCGCAGCTTTTTGAGCCTCTTCTAAATTTAAATTAGAACCAACTTTTCCTTTTATTATAGTACCATCTTTATCAATTGGAAGTTGACCTGATATAAAAACTAAATTACCTATTTTTTTGAAAGCTACGTACGCTCCAACTGGCAGAGGAGCTTCTGGAATTTCTATTTTAAGCGAGTCAAGTTTTTCTGATATGTTCACTATTTCTTTTTGATAATATTATTAAAAGTTTGATCAATTGTTTTATTTTTTTTGCTAAAACTTTTCATTTTATTCATGCCGTCCCCAATAAAATTACAGCTTGGCTTAAGTTTTTGTAATGCTGTCTCACACTTAGTTTTATTTTCTTGAGATAAGACAATGGTTGAAAATAGTGTAAAAATAGATATTAAAATTATTTTTTTCATTTTCTTTTCCTTTTTCTTTTAGATTTATCATACTCTTTTCTTTTTTCAATAAGTATTAATGCTTCTTCCATAGTTATTTCAGTTGGATCTTTATCTTCAGGAATTGTAGCATTGACAGACTTGTATTTAATATAAGGTCCGTATTGCCCTTTCATAATTCGCACAGGTTTTTTATCTTCAGGATGTTGTCCAAGGTTTTTAATTTCAGACGATGAAATTCTTCCTGGTTTAGATTCTGAAATCAAAGTAATAGCGCGATTAAGGCCAATAGAAAATAATTCATCAATACTTTCAATTCTTGCAGATTTATTAGAACATTTTAGGTAAGGACCAAATCTCCCAATGTTAATTGAAATATCCTCGTTTAAATCAGGATGTTTGCCAATAATTTTTGGCAATGAACAAAGATATTTTGCTTTATTTAAATCAATGTTTTCAATAGATAAACCTTTTGGAATAGATACATTTTTTAAATTTTCATTTTCTTTTTTCTTTTTTGACTTTTTCTTTTTGCTTTGATCTGACTCACTATATTCAATTTCAAATTGCAAATAGGGTCCAAACCTTCCATTTTTAAGAAAAATATCTTTTCCTAAATCATTTTTACCAATCAGTTTTGGTTCTGCCAAGGTTATTTGTTGAGATGCTTTTGATTTTGATAATGGTCTGGTAAATTTACATTCAGGATAATTAGAACACCCAATGAAAGCTCCTCCTCTAAAACTGTTTTTTAGACTTAATTCTCCAGTATTGCAAAGTTTACATTTTCTATCAATAACATCGTTATTATCTCTTTCAAAAACTAGATCGCCAAGACTCTCATTCAATAAATCTAAAACCTCTCTCGTTCTTTTTTCTTTAACTTGACCTATATTTGAATAAAAGTCTTTCCAGAATCCGTCTAAAACTTTTACCCAATCTACTTTACCACTGGTAATTTCATCTAATTGATTTTCCAGATCAGCGGTAAAATTATAATCAACATACTTAGTAAATAATTTTTCAAGAAAGGCAGATAATAATTTACCACGGTCTGTCGGATGAAATCTTTTATTTAACATTTCTACATAATTTCTAGTAGATAAAACTGATATAATGCTTGCGTAAGTTGATGGTCGTCCTATGCCCAATTCTTCCATTTTTTTAACAAGACTCGCCTCAGAATATCTTGGTGGAGGGTCTGTAAAATGTTGATCATCAATTAATTCCTGAATATTTACTTTTTCTCCAATTTTTACATCAGGTAAAATATTTTTTAAATCTTCCTCTTTTTCTTCAAATTTATATACTTTTAAAAATCCATCAAACTTTACAGTTGATCCATTTGCTTTAAAGCTTATATTTTTGTCGTCAGAGTCAATAATTATACTCTTTCGGTCAAATTCAGCTGGTTTCATTTGTGAAGATAAAGCTCTGTTCCAAATTAATTCGTAAAGTTTAAATTGATCTGTGCTTAAATATTTTTTTATATCAGAAGGTTTTCTATTAATATCTGTGGGCCTAACTGCCTCATGAGCTTCTTGGGCGTTTTTTGCCTTTTTACCAGCATAATTATTGGGTTCATCAGGAAGGTATTTATCTCCATGTATGTTAGTAATAAAATTTCTAAAAGTAGATATTGCTTCTAAAGAAATTTGAGTTCCATCAGTTCTCATGTAAGTTATTAAGCCTACAGTTTCTCCATCAATATCAATTCCTTGATATAATCTTTGAGCAATTTGCATTGTTCTTGATGCTCCAAATCCAAACTTTCCAGACGAGGTTTGTTGCAAAGTAGATGTAGTAAAAGGAGCTAAAGGATTTCTTCTAAATATTTTTGAAGAAACATCAGTAATTTTAAAAGATTGTTCTTTAATTGCTCCTAAGGCTTTTGCAGAAGCTTCTTTTTTTCTAAAGGAAAACTTTTCAACTTTTTTACCTCCAAATATTGAAATTTTGGAATTTATTAATTTATTATCATTGTCTTTAAAGTTACAAACAATGGACCAGAATTCTTCAGGTTTAAAAAGTTCAATTTCATGTTCTCGTTCAGTAATAAGTCTAAGTGCTACTGACTGAACTCGACCTGCGGATTTAGATCCTGGTAATTTTGTCCAAAGAATAGGAGATATATTAAACCCAACTAAGTAATCCAATGCTCTTCTTGCCATATAAGCATCTACCAAATGAGACTCAATTTCTCTTGGATTGTTTATTCCATTAGTTACAGCCTTTTTTGTAATTTCATTAAAAACAACTCTTTCAACTTTTTTTCCCTTTAATAATTTTTTACCTTCAAGTATTTCTCTAACATGCCACGCTATTGCCTCGCCCTCTCTATCGGGGTCTGTTGCTAAAATTATTTTTTCAGATTCTGCTGCAGCATCCGTTATTTCTTTGACATATTTTTTTGAAAAAGTATCTAATTCCCATTGCATTTTGAAGTTGTTTTCTGGATCTACAGAACCATTTTTAGAAGGTAGATCTCTAACATGTCCATAGCTAGCTAAAACTTTATAATTATCACCTAAATATTTATTAATTGTTTTTGCTTTAGCTGGGCTTTCTACAATAACTAGATTCATATCTAGTTTAATTTCAAAATTTAAGATATTTGTCAAATTAAAGTGAATAATACTTTAAAAATCCCTATAAATTAAAACTTTATTTTAGTTTCAGATTTATTTTTTATACGAATAATATTTTCTTTATGAGTATAAATAATAAGCATTAAAAGAATAAAAAAGAATAAATTTTGATTTATGATATCAGAAAAATAAGAAAATAAAGTCACATTAACCGAACTTATTATAGACGATACTGATGAATACTTTGAGATGTATATAATTATTAACCAGCTAATACTAAAAACCAAAGCTAAATAAAAAGATATACCTAATAAAATACCTAAATAAGTTGCTATACCCTTACCACCTTTGAACCTTAGCCAAACTGGAAATATATGTCCTAGAAAACAGATTAAACCAGATATGTAAACATAATCAGGAAAATATTGTGATGACACAAATATAACAGCATATCCTTTTGCCACATCAAACATTAGAGTTGCTAAAGCAAGAAACCTTTTGCCAGTTCTTAAAACATTAGTAGCTCCAATATTTCCAGAACCAATGTTTCTAATATCTTCTTTTAAAAATATTTTTGTTAATATGAGACCTGAGGGTATAGACCCCAAAACATATGAACCAATTATTAATAATATATTTTCTAAAGTCACTATAGGTTAAATACTAACTCACCATTTAAAAATGTCATTACAACTTTTCCCTGTAATTTTCTGTTTTCAATAGCAGTATTTTTTGATTTCGATTTTAGATCTTCAGCCTTTACTACCCAGGGCTTATTAATATCAAATATACAAATATCAGCATCAGAACCTATTTTTAGAGACCCTTTATTTATATTAAGTATCTGTGAAGGATTAATAGTAAGAGCTTTTATTATGTCGCTCAGTCCTAATGAATTATTATGATACATTTCTAAAGAAAGAGGTAACAAAGTTTCTATACCAATCGCCCCAATAGCTGCTTGGGCAAATGGAAGCCTCTTACTTTCCTCATCTTCAGGAATATGGTCTGAAACAATTACATCAATAAGACCTTCTTTTATTCCTTTAACTAAAGATTTTCTATCATTTTCAGTCCTTAATGGCGGTTTTAATTTTAAAAAAGTCTTAAAATCACCTATATCATTTTCATTTAATGAGAGATTATTTATTGAGACACCAACAGTAAATTTTTTTCCATTTTTTTTATTTTTTCTAATTACATTGAGTGATTTTTCAGATGAAATTTGGTTAATGTGATATCTACATTTGAATTCTTCTAATAAAGTTAAATCTCTTTCAATTATTATTTTTTCCGCCAAATCACTTATTCCTTGTAAACCAAGTCTTGTTGATATTTCACTCTCATTTATTGTACCATTCTTTGATAATTCATAATCTTCAACATGTTGCATAATTAAAACACCTAAGTCTGAAGCATAATTCATTATTCTCGACATTGTTTCAGTATTTTGTATTGTTTTATTAACATCACTAAATGCAACAACTCCTTTAGATGATAAAAGTCCAAACTCAGTCATCATTCTTCCCTCTATATTTTTTGTTAAAGATGCGCATGGAAAGATATTGATTGAAGCTTTATCTCTTCCTCTTCTAATTATAAAATCAACCATTGAAACATTGTCAATAATTGGTTTTGTATTAGGCATTGACACAACTGACGTTACGCCCCCGGCTAAAGCAGCTTGACTAAGAGTTCTAAAATTTTCTTTATATTCATAACCAGGTTCACCAACAAATGTTTTCATATCAACAATACCTGGTATAAGAATATTTTTGTTAACATCAAAAGTTTCAATTGATTTGGAAAAATTATCTTTTTTAATCTTTTTACCAATATCTTTTATTTTTCCCTTAGCATCTATATAAACGCTACCAATTTCATCTAAATTTTGTGATGGGTCAACAATTCTCGCGTTTATAATTAATTTTTCTTTCATTTATTTACAGTACAATTTTAAACATGCCATTCTAACAGCAACTCCTAACTCAACTTGTTCTTTAACTAAACTCACATTTATGTCATCAGCAAGTTTAGTATCTATCTCAACACCTCTATTCATTGGACCAGGATGCATAACCAGAGCATCTTTACTTGCAAATTTTAATTTTTCTGGAGTAAGGCCAAAATATTCATAATATTCTCTTTTTGAAGGTAAAAACGATCCTTGCATTCTCTCATTTTGCAATCTTAACATCATTACTATATCGCAAGAGTCCAATCCTTTTTTCATGTTTGTAAAAGGTTTGACCCCCAGTTTTTTAATTGATTCTGGCATTAAAGTTTTTGGTGCTATCACATTTATCTCTGCACCTAACATACTCATTAAATAGATATTTGATCTTGCTACTCTTGAATGTTGAATGTCTCCGCATATAGCAATCTTGAGTCCTTCAATTTTGCCTTTTCTATTAATTATAGTTAGTGCGTCAAGTAAAGCCTGAGTAGGGTGTTCTCTACGACCATCACCTGCATTTATTACTGCACATTTAACTTTTTGAGCTAATAAATTTGGAGCCCCTGAGTCTTGATGTCTAACAACTATAACATCAGGGTGCATAGCATTAAGTGTCATCGCAGTATCAATTAATGTTTCACCTTTTTTTAGAGCAGAATTAGTTACATTCATACTCATTACATCTGCTCCTAATCTTTTCCCAGCAAGATCGAAAGAACTTTGAGTTCTAGTTGAGGGCTCAAAAAATAAGTTTATTTGAGTTTTACCTCTTAAAATGTTTAATTTTTTTGATTTGCTTCGATTTAATTTTATAAAATTCTTAGCTTCGTCTAAAATGTTTTTAGCTTCTAGAATAGATAAGTTTTGAATACCTAAGAGGTGTTTATTTTGGTTTTTAATAGCTGTTTTATTTTTTTTAACTGCCATTAAAATCAACTCTATAGGTGTTTTCGACTATAAGATCAAGCTATTTATTTAAAAAATCAAGGAAACCTTGTAAAATAAAAGCCGCAGAATTTTGATCTAATAAAGAACGTTTTTTACTACTATTTATGTTTAAATTGCTCATTAATTTAAACGAACCTTCACTAGACAATCGTTCATCCCATAAAGTGATAGGTAATGAAATATTATTTGATAAATTTATTGCTAAATCTCTAGCAGACTGAGCAGACGAGCTTGTTGATCCATCCATATTTAAAGGATTACCAATTATAATACCTTCTATCGAAAAGTCTGATATTAGAATATTAATTTCGCTTAAAAAATTATCGAAATTGCCTTTAATTATTGTTTTATGAGGAGTGGCTATTTTTCTGTTCTCATCTGAAATTGATATACCAATCCTTACTTTTCCAGGATCAATGCCCATTAATCTTGATTTTTCATTAATTTTTTTTTTAAAATCTTCAATATCAAGCATAATTTTAGTTTATTTTATGATAAAACAACTTAAATTCAACTTAGATCACAAATGCCATTAGATAAAGAAAAAATTAAACATGTAGCAAAATTAGCCCGAATTTCGGTTGATGAGAGCAAAGTAGAGAGTTTAACTAAAGATTTAAACTCAATTTTCAAGCTTATTGAGCAATTAAACGAATTAAATACTGAAAAAGTTGAACCATTAACTTCAATATTAAATCAGTCATTAAGATCAAGAAAAGATAAAATAAATGATGGCAAAATAAGAGAAAAAATTTTAAAAAATTCCCCTAAACAAAATGAAGAATTTTTTGTAGTGCCAAAGGTGGTAGAATAATGACCGATATCACTACTCAAAACTTAAATGAAATTATTGAAAATGTTAAAACAAAAAAAATATCATCAACAGATTTAACTAAATCTTATATTAAGAATATTGAAAATGCAAAAAAACTTAACACATTTGTTACAACCACATTTGATCAAGCACTTAAAAAAGCAAAACAATTTGATAATAAACCAAACTTTAATCAATTACTCCCCGGCATTCCTTTAGCTGTAAAAGATTTATTTTGTACAGAGGGTGTAAAAACTACTGCTGGAAGCAATATTTTAAATAATTTTGTTCCATCATATGAGTCTACTGTTACAAAAAATTTATGGGATAACGGCGCTTTTTTACTGGGTAAATTAAACTGTGACGAATTTGCTATGGGCTCATCTAATGAGACGAGTTATTTTGGAAACGTAATTAATCCCGTTGGAGATAAATTAGTTCCTGGAGGTTCATCAGGAGGTTCTTCATCAGCTTTAGCGGCAGACTTAACTCCAGCATCAATCGGTACTGATACCGGTGGATCAATAAGACAACCAGCTTCGTTCACAGGCATAGTTGGCTTGAAACCAACCTATGGATTATGTTCAAGGTGGGGCATTGTTGCGTTTGCCTCTTCATTAGATCAAGCAGGACCAATGACAAGAACTATTACTGATTGCGCCATCATGCTTGAGGCAATGTCTGGTTTTGATGAAAAAGATTCAACTTCAATAAATAAAAAGAAAGTACAATATTCAAAAAATTTAAAAGATAATGTTAAAGGACTAAAAATTGGAATTCCAAAAGAGTATCGTGTTGAAAATATGCCCAAAGAAATAGATGACCTTTGGGAAAAAGGAAAAAAAATATTGAAAGACTTGGGTGCACAATTAATAGATATTTCGTTACCCCACACAAAATACGCTTTGCCAACTTATTATATTGTTGCTCCCGCAGAAGCCTCATCTAATCTGGCCAGATATGACGGAGTACGATATGGCTATAGATCAAAAAAAGGCAAAGATTTAATTGAAATGTACGAAAACACTAGATCTGAAGGATTTGGTGATGAGGTTAAAAGAAGAATATTAATTGGTACTTACGTTTTGTCGTCTGGTTATTACGACGCTTATTATTTGAAGGCTCAAAAAGTAAGACAATTAATTAAAAAAGATTTTGACGAAAATTTTTCAAAAGTAGATGCTATTCTTACTCCTTCAACACCAAGTTCAGCATTTAAAATAGGTGAAAAAACTAACGATCCTGTCTCTATGTATTTAAATGACATATTCACCGTACCTGTTAACTTAGCGGGACTTCCAGCTTTATCATTACCAGCAGGTCTAGATAAAAAAGGTTATCCTTTAGGGTTACAATTGATAGGAAAAGCCCTTGATGAACAGAAAATTCTTAATATTGGTTATGCATTTGAAAAAAACTGTGGATTTAAAAATGAAATTAAAAAGTGGTGGTCATGAGTACTGAAAAATTTAATTATTTTATAAATGGAGAAAAAGGGAAGTATGAAGTTGTTATAGGGCTAGAGGTTCATGCTCAAGTCTTATCTAGTTCTAAACTATTTTCAGGTTCATCAACTAAATTTGGAGCAGATCCAAATAACCAGGTAAGTTTAGTTGACTCAGCATTTCCTGGGATGCTACCAGTAATTAACGAGGAATGTGTAAAGCAAGCAGTAAGAACAGGTCTAGGTTTAAATGCTAAAGTAAACAATTATTCTGTTTTTGACAGAAAAAATTATTTTTATGCAGATCTACCTCAAGGTTATCAAATATCTCAATACAAAAAACCTATAGTGGGTGAGGGAAAGGTTTTATTAGATATGCCGTATGGCACAAAGGAAATTGGTATAGAGAGACTTCATTTAGAACAAGATGCTGGTAAAAGCATACATGATATGGATCCATCTAATACTTATGTTGATCTAAATCGTTCAGGAATTGCTTTAATGGAAATTGTTAGCAAACCAGATCTTAGATCCCCCGATGAAGTCAATGCTTATATAAAAAAATTAAGAACAATTATGAGATACTTAGGAACTTGTGATGGAAATATGCAAGAAGGTTCATTAAGAGCGGATGTCAATGTATCTGTGAGAAAAACAGGTGATCAAAACTTTGGAACTCGTTGTGAAATTAAGAATGTAAATTCGATAAAATTTATGCAAATGGCAATAGAATATGAAGCTAGTAGACAAGTTGAATTGTTAGAGAGTGGAAAAAAAATTAATCAAGAAACGAGGCTCTTTGATACAAAAAAAAATGAAACTAGATCTATGAGATCTAAAGAAGATGCTCATGACTATAGATATTTTCCTGATCCAGATTTACTTCCTTTAATACTTGAACAAACATTTGTTGATGATTTGAAAAAAACACTACCTGAACTACCTGATAAAAAAAAGGAAAGATTCATAAAGGAGTATGAACTAAACACATATGAAGCAAACGTATTAGTTTCTGAAAAGGAAATTTCAGATTATTACGAAGAAGTTGCTAAATTATCAGATAAAAAACTAGCAGCCACATGGATGATGGGTGATTTATTTGCAATGTTAAATAATAAAGGACTTAATATAATAGATTCACCTATTTCAGCGAAACAATTTGCGGAATTAATTCAATCAATTAAATCGAATGAGATTTCAGGAAGAATTGCAAAAGAAGTATTTGAGATCATGGTTGAAAGCGGAGAAAATCCTAAAAAAATTATCAAGTCTAAAGGAATGAAGCAGCAAAGTGATCCAAAAGAATTAGAAAAAATGATTAATAAAATTTTAGATAAAAATAAAGATAAAGTTGATCAATATAAAATGGGAAAGGAAAAATTATTTGGATTTTTTGTTGGCCAAGTTATGAAAGTTTCTGCTGGAAAAGCTAATCCTCAACTAACAAATGAAATTTTAAAAAAACTCTTAAAATCCTAATTATGCCAAAAAATTTAGATTTAACACATAATCTAGAAAAATATATAGTTAATCATTCAGAAAACTTAACTGATGTTCAAAAAGAAATAATTCATCATAATTCTAGTCTAGGAGATCAACAAAGATTACAAATATCAATTTCTCAAGCACAATTTCTACAAACAATAGTTAAAATATCTAATACTAAAAAGATCTTAGAAGTTGGTAGCTTTACTGGTTTTAGCGCTTTATCAATGGCCTCAGTTTTACCTTCCGATGGTATTTTGATTAGTTTAGATAAAAATTCTGAATTTAGCAATATAGCTAAATCTTTCTATGAAAAAGCCAATGAAAAAAAAATAAAACAAATTGTTAAACCAGCAATACAAAGTTTAAAAGAGTTAAAAATTTCTAACCAAAAATTTGATTTAATTTTTATAGATGCTGATAAAGAAAACTATGTTAACTATTATGATATAAGTGTAGACTTGGTTATTAGTGGAGGGCTCATTATTATAGACAATGTTTTATGGCATGGTGAGGTTTCTGATAAATCAAAGAATGATAAATTTACTAATATTATAAGAAACTTTAACGATTACGTTAAAAAGGATAATAGGTTTATAAAAAATATTATTCCCATAGGTGATGGATTAACTATTTGTATAAAAAAATAATGTTTACTATATTTGGTTTTTATAAATTTAAAAGATTAAAGTCATTAAAAAAAAATAAACTTTTTCTTCAAAAATTGTTAACAGATAACAATATTAGGGGTACTATTATTATTTCGAGAGAGGGATGCAATGGTGCAATATCTGGAAAATCTAAAAATATTTATACAACAATTAAAAAAATTAAAAGTTTACTAAATTTTTCTAATTTTGATAGTAAAAATTTATCAAAAAGTCAATTTCAGCCATTTCATAGACCTAAAATTAAAATCAAGAAAGAAGTTGTTCCAATGGGTTTAAGTATATTTCCTAAAAACAAAAAAGAAAATTATGTTGATCCTGTAAAATGGAATAAGCTTATTAAAAATAAAGATACTTTTATTTTAGATGCAAGGAAACCTTTTGAATATGAAGTAGGGAGTTTTAAAAAAGCAGTTAATCCTAAAGTTAATCATTTTAGAGAATTTCCTAAATATCTTAATAAATTAAATAAAAAAAAACCGGTTGCAATGTTCTGTACTGGAGGAATTCGATGCGAAAAAGTTTCTGTATATTTAAACCAGAAAGGATTCAAAAATATTTTTCAGTTAAAAGGAGGAATTTTAAATTATTTAAAAAAAATAAAGAAAAAAAACAGCTTATGGAGGGGAGAGTGTTTTGTTTTTGATAATAGAGTTTCTGTAAAGCATGATTTAGAAGTAGGATCATACTTTATTTGTAGCGGCTGTAGAAACCCAATTTCGTTGAAAGATAAAAAATCTATAAAATATGAAGAAGGTGTTTCATGTTATAGATGTTATGACACACTCTCAAAAACTCAAAAAAACAGATTCAGAATGAGACAAAAGCAGATTAAGCTTGCTAAGAAAGTAGGAAGCAAGCATATATTCCAAAAGGAATTTTAATTTTTTATGGATTTAACTAAAGGTTCTATTTGGCAGTTATTAAGAAAGGTCACTATACCAGCTAGTACTGGTTCACTTTTTCAGACTTTTTATAATCTAGTAGATACGTATTTCGCTGGAAGAATTTCACCAGAGGCTCTAGCAGCTATTGCAAAGTCCTGGCCTATATATTTCATAGCTATAGCTGTAGCAGTTGGTATTGGCGCCGGTACGACTGCTCTTATAAGCAACTCAATTGGAGCCAAGGAAGATAGAAAAGCATCAATGTATATTGCCCAATCAATTGTTTTTGCAATATTTATTTCAATTTTTGTCACAATATTTGGTTTAAATTTTTCAGATGAACTTTTAAGAATTATGGGCTCAAATGAACAAAGTATTATTTTAACGCAAGAATATTTAGATATAATTTTTTATGGAGCTATAATAGTTTTAGTTCAATTGTCTTTAAATGGAACACTTAATGCGCAAGGAGATACAAAAAGTTATAGAAATGTTTTAATTTTTACATTTTTTTTGAATATTTTCCTTAACCCACTTTTTATTTTTGGATATGGATTGATACCTGCATTTGGTATTTCTGGTCTAGCTATTGCAACTCTTATTTCACAATTTATTGGTTTAATTTATTTAGCTAATAAAGTTTACTGTTGTAAATTAAAAAAATATTTATATTTTCAATGTTATAAACCAAAATTAGACTACATAAATACTCTTTTCAAACAATCAGTTCCAATTATGTTTACTATGCTAATGATCATGTTTGGAGTATTTAATATTTTCTATTTTGTAGGTCAATTTGGAGAATTAGCTACAGCAGGTTATGGTACAGCCGTAAGAATAGAGCAGGTGTTATTACTACCTGTAATAGGATTAAATACAGCAGTCTTATCAATAGCAGGTCAAAACTTTGGTGCGAAAATGTATTTTAGAGTCAAAGAAGTTTACAGCAAGGCCCTAATCTTTGGCTCTGGTTTTATGATTTTAGCTGGTATTTTTATATATTTAACATCTGAATTAATAATATCTTTTTTTACAAATGACCCCGAAGTAATTCAAAGTGGTGCGCTATATTTACAAGTTGCTGCCTTGATAGGACCTGTTTATCCAGTCTTTTTCATAACATCTGCTTTATTTCAAGCCCTTAAAAGACCTACTTACAGTTTGTATATGACTATTCTCAGGCTTACATTAATACCATTTATGTCTTTGTGGTACGTTATAAATATTAAAAATGGAGAATATCAGGATATTTTTTATACTATAATGATTACAAATTGGATGATGGGATTAGTAGTGCTGACATTTGTACCTTTCTTTTTGAAAAATGTATTCAAAATTTCTTTTAAAAAATTATTTGTATTTTAATTTATTTTCTAGTTTTCTAACAAAATAAGAGACCACTAAAATTAAAACCAGGTATTCCAAAATTAAAAAAGTATAAATTTCTAGAGGTCTGTAAGTTGTAGTAACGAGTTCATTAGCTTTCCTAGTTAGGTCGGCAATACCAATTATTGATACCAAGGAAGACATTTTTAATACATAAACAAATTGGTTGCCTAAAGCAGGCAAAACAACCTTTATAGCCTGAGGAAGAATTACAAATCTCATCTTTTTCCAAAAATCCATCCCCAATGATCCTGCTACTTCATGCTGTCCTTTGTTAATCGAATTAATTCCCGCTCTGAAAATTTCAGCTTGAAATGCGCTTTCACTAATCGTTAATGCAATTATGCCAGATACAAAAGGAGAGAAGCTTATACCTAGCATTATAGGCAAGCCGTAATAAATCCAAAGTATCAAAACTAATAATGGAATAGCTCGTATTATTTCTACATAAGCTATATTAAAATAACTTAATAATTTATTATTAGAGATAGAAGGAAGAGCAACAATTAGACCAATAACCATTGCTAGAATTATTGAGACTGTGGAAATATAAATTGTTGTAGTTATACCACTTATTAAAAATTTTAAATTTGTCAAACCCTCTATGTTGTTGGGGCTAAGGATATACCATCCCCATTCATAATTTGAGCTACATCCTTGAAGAGACAAAAAGAGAACTATATATATAATAAATTTCACTGTTCAACTATATTTGTTAATGGAAGCTGACTATATTTGTTATTAGAGGTTATTTAAACTTAAATTATAAGCTTTTAAGATTATATTTTGTTAACAAAGACTTAAAGAAACCTGATTTTTTTTTATCTTTAATCCATTTACTAACATAATCATTCCAAACTTTATCATTTTTAGCCACCATCATTGCTAAAAAGGCTGGATTTTTTTCGCCGTCAGGAACTATTGCTAATTGAGGATATTTTATAACTAATTTATTTGCTTCAGTTGAACTAGTTATATTTCCGTCAGCTCTACCAGCGAGAACTTCCTGAAAATCTCTTGCAGGAGCTTCAACTGATTTAAGCTGTGATTTAGGAAAAAACTCCTTAGCTTTTTCTTCTTGTGACGTTCCAAGAGTGGTAGCGATTGTAACATTTTTGTTGTTCAAAGAATTCCATGTTGAGAATTTTTTTAAGTTTTTTTTCAAAACCAATGGAACAGTACCATATTTGTAATAAGTTGTTGTAAATCCTGCCACCTCAGCTCTTTTAGGAGTTTTAGTTACACTAGTAGAAATATCGTATCTGTCAGCTGTTATTCCTGAAACAATTGTCTTCCATTCAGTTGGTACAAATTTAACTTTAACACCCATATCTTTTGCCAATTCATTCATAACATCAATATCAAAACCTTTATATTTGTTTGTAGCTGGATCTTTCATTGACATGGGGTCCCAATCACCAGTTGTACCCACTCTTAGTTCACCTTTGCTTAAAATTTTCTGAAGGTTCGATTCTGCTTGAGCGGAATTTACAATTAATATTAGAAATATTGTTGTTATCAGCTTTTTCATTAATTAGACTTTATTTGACTAAGTGAAATATGTCTATATATAGATTGTCACGGGGTGTCTTTGTGAAGGCTGAGATTATACTCGACGAACCTGACCGGTAATTCAGTAAGGGAGAAATGAAAACAACATATTTATCAATAGAAATATCATTAACAATAACCGTTATAGTGGGTCTTTTTTTTATTAGCCTTGGTTATTTAAATTCTAAAAAAATAATAAATAATAAAAATTATATAGTTGGAGATAAAGATGAAAATACCTTCTCATTAACAGCAAGTTTGACCGCATCAGCTCTTGGAGCATGGATTTTATTCGGACCAGCCTCTGCAGCTACCTGGGGTGGAATAGGTGCTGTTATAGGATATGCATTAGGAACCGCTATCCCAATGTTATTTTTATATAACTTTGGACCAAAAATAAGAAAA
>MDTB01008835.1_pt1 | contig 23656 bp, 26 predicted proteins | sample 811161 | NCBI WGS metagenome assembly MDTB01 (sample SAMN05326650, study PRJNA326480) | marine metagenome | isolation source: seawater | place: Mediterranean Sea | collected 2009
CACGCTAATATCACTGCCCATGGTCAAAGGGGCCGTGGTCGGGTTGCAATGGGCCTTGCGTATGCACGGGTTTTCCGAAACGGATCCGGTACATGTTGAGACACGGGAGCGGTAATCATGCGTGAGAAAGTAAAACCCAAATCCCATACACCGGGCCAGCCGGGGGAATATGCCGAAGCGGGCGCAAAGGCCGTGCGGCCCCGCGATGCCGCGACGCTGATTATTGTGCGCCAGCTCAAAACGCCGAAAATTCTGTTGGGCAAGCGCGCTGCCAGCCACAAATTTATGCCGAACAAGTTTGTTTTCCCCGGCGGACGCCGCGATGCGGCAGATGCGCGTGTGACGTGTGCGAGTGATTTGCGCCCCGACGTGCTGAAGCGCTTGCGGAAAGAAACCCGCGCCAATGTAACCGATAACAGCCTGCGCGGGCTGGCACTTGCCGCCATTCGTGAAGCTTTTGAGGAAACCGGACTTATTTTGGGTGAAACCACCGTCACGCCCCCCACCAGCCGCCATCGGGAATGGAGCGCGTATTTCGGCCATGGCGTTGCGCCGCCGCTGGCGCATATGGATTTTATCGCGCGCGCGGTGACGCCGACCTATCGCACGCGCCGCTTCGACACAAGATTTTTCATGATGTATGACACCCATATTCACACCGATCCCGAAGACACACGCGGGGCGTCGGGCGAATTGCTGGATTTGCACTGGCTGACCATCGCCCAAGCGCGCAAGCTGGATTTGCCTGCCATCACGCGTCAGGTTTTGGACATTGTCGAACAACGCATGCAATTACCTTTTGAAAAGCGTTTTGCTGCCCCCGCGCCTTACATTAAATTTGAGCGCGGCAAGCCCGTGATTTCCCAGCTTTAAGCCAATTTGGGCTGGTATATATGGGTTGACATATCGGCGAAAACCCCTATTTTCGCCGACACAGCGGCAAAGCCGCACGCGTTTTTGAACTCATGTTTTTGGGATAAGCATTATGGCGAAACCGACAACTGTTAAAATTAAACTGGAAAGCACGGCCGGCACGGGCTTTTATTATGTTGCGAAGAAAAACGCGCGGACGATGACCGAAAAAATGGTCGTTAAAAAATACGATCCGGTGGTACGCAAGCACGTCGAGTTCAAGGAAAACAAAATCAAATAGGCTTTGGCTCTTTGATTGGGTAAAGGCGCTGTCTAACAGCGCCTTTTATATTGCCTACGCGGTCGAAAACGCTAGGTTCTAGCTTATGAACAGCGAACAGGCAGAGATTCTCGCCCTCAAGGCTTTGGCCTTTCTAGCCGCCGACACCGAACTTATGGACAGGTTTGCCTTGCTTTCGGGCATGGCACCAAATGACATTGTGGCGCGTGCCGGAGACGGGGAAGTGCTGGCGGGCGTCATGGATTTTCTGTTATCCGACGAAGCAGTGCTGACGGATTTTTGTGCCGCCCATGACATTGACCCCGAACACCCGGCGCGTGCGCGCCAAAACCTGCCCGGTGGCGCTCTGCCCCATTGGACATAAACTGGAAAAGTGAGTTTACGCATGACACCTCCTGCCCCCGAAATTCTCGTCCAGCTTGAAACGCTCGATCTCGACGCATCCAGGCCGCTAATCATCAGCGATGCCGACGAGGTTTTGCTGCGCTTCATGGCGCAGTTGGAGCATTTTTTGGAAAAACGCGGGCTGTGGATTGATCTGGGCAATTTCGCCATTAACGGCAATATCAAGTCGCTGGAAACCAATGAGCCGGTCGAGTTTCCAGACCTGATTGATACATTTTTTGACGCCGAAACCCGCTATATTCAACCCACGGAAGGCGCGGCGCAATCGCTGGAGACCTTGGCGGCGCGCGCGCAAATTATTGTGCTGACGAATTTTCCGGCCAAAAACAAGCAAGAACGCATTGATAATCTGAACGCCCATGGCATGGATTATCCGGTCATTGTCGGCTCGGGAGCCAAAGGGCCGGCAGTCGCTTGGTTGAGTGCGCGCATTTCGGCCCCTGTTTTCTTTCTTGACGATATTCCCCATAATGTCGACAGCGTTGCCGAACACGCGCCGGAGGTTCACCGTATTCACTTCGTGGCCGACCCACGGCTGGCGAAACTTATTGGGCCTGCCAAAGGTGCAACAACGCGGATTGATGTCTGGAACGAGGCTTATGACTGGATCAGCCGGGAGCTCACCCAAGCCGGATACTGAACGCGCCGCCGCCGCGCATAGTGTGTGCCGCGACTGTGGCACGCGCAGCGAGGTTTTGACCGACAGCCGACGCTGCCGCGTGTGCAAATCGCCACGACTTATCATACATGACGAACTTTTCCAGCTTGGCGTGGCGCATATAGATTGCGATGCGTTTTATGCCGCCATCGAAAAGCGAGACAATCCCGACTTGCAGGATAAACCCGTTATTATTGGCGGGGGCCGACGCGGGGTTGTTTCCACGTGCTGTTATATTGCGCGCATTAAGGGCGTGCATTCGGCCATGCCCATGTTTCAGGCCAAAAAGCTGTGCCCGGAGGCCGTCATTGTGCGCCCCGATATGGAGAAATATCAAAAGGTCGGCTATCAGATACGCGATATGATGCGCGCCTACACACCCCTCGTTGAGCCGCTTTCCATCGACGAAGCGTTTTTGGATTTGCGCGGCACTGAGCGTCTGCACGGCGGCCCCCCGGCGCAATCGCTCGTAGAGTTGGTTAAGCGCATCGAAAAAGACATCGGCATTACCGTGTCGGTCGGCCTCAGCCATAATAAATTTCTTGCCAAACTTGCCTCCGACCTCGACAAACCGCGCGGCTTCTCGGTCATTGGCGAGGCCGAAACAGTGTCGTTTTTAGCCGACTTGCCGGTCGGCGCGATTTATGGCATTGGCAAATCAATGCAGAAAAAGCTGGCACGCGACGGCATACGCAGCATCGGGCAGCTTCAAAAAATCGACGAGCGCGATCTGGTGGTACGCTATGACAGCATTGGTCTGCGACTGGCGCGGTTGTCGCGCGGGCAAGACAAGCGCAAAATCGTGCCGCAATCCGTCGCCAAAAGCATTTCCAGCGAAACGACATTCAACGAAGACCTCGATACATTGGCGGCACTGGAAAAACACCTCTGGGCATTGAGCGAGCGCACGGCAGACCGCTGCAAGCGCAAAAATATGGCGGGTACAACGATTATTCTTAAAGTTAAAACCTCAAATTTTACGACGCTCACACGCAATCGGGCACTCGCCGACCCGACCCAGCTTGCCGACACAATTTTTTCCGTCGGCAAAATATTGCTTGCCCAACTCCTGAGCGATAAGCCGGGTACAAAATATCGGCTGATTGGCATTGGCGTATCGGGGCTGGTGGATGGTGCCCATGCCGACCCGCCCGACCTCGCCGACCCCGACAAAACACGGCGCAAAGCGGCTGAAAAAGCCATGGATGACTTGCGCGATAAATTCGGCCGCAGCGCGATAAAAAAGGGCCGCAGCCTGTAAGCAACTCGGTCGTGATAAAACAAGAAAACCACTGGAAGCGCCAAGGACTGGCTCTAAATCATACCCAGAAGGCATGTGAATATGACAATAGAACGCAAATTAGAAGATCTCGGCCTGGTTCTGCCCGACGCCAAGCCACCTCTGGGGGCTTATGTGCCTTATCTGGTTCGCGGCGGGCTGGTTTTCATCTCGGGTCAGGGCCCGGTGCTAGCCGGCGGCGGGGCGATTTGCGGCAGGCTGGGCGATGGGCTGGACATTGAAGACGGCGCGCGCGCGGCACAAATTTCGGCGCTGAATATTTTGGCGCAAATTCGCGCGGCTGTTTCCGGCGACTGGCAGAAGCTCACACGCATTATTCGCCTGTGCGGTTATGTCAACGCCGCGCCCGATTTCACCCATCATCCGGCGGTGGTGAACGGGGCGTCCGAGCTGTTTGTCGATCTGTTTGGTGAACGCGGTCGCCATACGCGCGCCGCTGTCGGGGTGGCAAGCCTGCCGATGGACTGGGCGGTCGAGATCGACGCCATTGTCGAGATCAGTTGATGGGAGAACTTAATGGGAGATGTTGACGCCCCCGTCATCCGCGTGGTTTCGCGCCTTGCCGATTATGATGCAAACCAGTGGGACGCCTGCGCGCATGGGGCAGACAGCGTCTATAATCCGTTTCTCTCGCACGCGTTTTTAACCGCGCTGGAAGAAAGCGGTTCGGCATGCGCCGATACTGGCTGGCTGCCGCAACATTTGGTGGTCGAAACCCCGGCGGGCGACAGCTTGGGCGCCATGCCGCTTTATTTGAAAAGCCACAGCCAGGGCGAATATATTTTCGATTATGGCTGGGCAGATGCGTTTCACCGGGCGGGCGGGCGGTACTATCCGAAATTGCTGAGTGCCGTGCCGTTTACGCCTGCCACGGGTCCGCGTTTGCTTATTCGTGACCCGGCGCGCGCTGATGCCATTACCCGCGCGCTGATCAGCGGTGCGCTGACCCTGTCGGAGCGGCTGGAAGCCTCGTCATTACACATCAATTTTCTACCCGAGACGCAATGGTCGGCATTGGGCGATTTGGGGTTTTTGCGCCGCACCGATCAGCAATTTCACTGGGTGAATGACGGTTATGAAAGCTTCGAGGCGTTTCTCACCGCGCTCGCCTCGCGCAAGCGCAAGAATTTGAAAAAAGAACGCGCGCGCGCCGTCGAGAACGGCATCGAGATCGAACAAATTACCGGAGCTGATTTGACCGCCGCGCATTGGGATACGTTTTTTGAGTTTTACATCGACACGGGCAACCGCAAATGGGGCACGCCCTATCTGACACGCGCGTTTTTTCACCAGATCAACGCCACCATGCCCGACGATATTCTGCTCATTATGGCAAAGCGTGAGGGCCGTTATATCGCCGGCGCGTTGAATTTCATCGGTGGCGACACTTTGTTTGGGCGTAATTGGGGATGCCTTGAAGACCACCCGTTTCTGCATTTTGAGGTCTGCTATTATCAGGCGATTGATTTTGCCATCAAGCGCGGGTTGGCGCGCGTCGAGGCGGGGGCCCAAGGCGCGCACAAACTGGCGCGCGGCTACGCACCTCAACGCACACATTCGGCGCATCATATCGCGCATGAGGGCTTGCGCGATGCCGTCGCTGACTACCTTGAAAGTGAGCGCCAATATGTGGACAATGACATCTCGGCACTCAACCGCCATACGCCGTTCAAAAAAACCGACACCGAAGCAGACTGAGATCTTCCATGCAGCTTACCGATGCCTATGACCCGCAGAATATTTTTGCCAAAATACTGCGCGATGAAATGCCCTCAATACGCGTCTTTGAAGACGAAATGACCGTGGCTTTTATGGATATCATGCCGCAAGCCCCGGGCCATGTGCTGATTATTCCGCGCGCCGCGGCCACCAATGTTCTCACGCTCCAAGCCGATGATGCGCGCGCCGTCATGACAACCACGCATCTTCTCGCTCCTGCGGTTCAAAAAGCCATGGACGCGCCCGGCCTGATGCTGGCGCAATTAAACGGCTCGGCTGCCGGTCAAACCGTCCCGCATTTTCACATGCATATTATTCCGCGCCGCGAAGGGCTGGAAATGCTGGGGCACGGCACAAAAATGGCCGATATGGACGAACTGGCCGAGATCGCAACGCGCATCCGCGCGGCGATTTAGGTTACTTTTTCGCTCGGCTTATCGCTTTTACCGCCGGATTTACCGGATTTCAGCTTAATCGACAGACCGGCTTTCTTGTCCCGACTGACCTGAACAACGCCGCCATTTTGCAGCTTGCCGAACAGCAATTCATCGGCCAGCGGCTTTTTAATGTTTTCTTGAATGATACGCGCCATCGGGCGGGCCCCCATAAGCGGATCATAGCCCTGCTCCACCAACCAATCCATCGCCTTGCGGTCGACCTCAATGATGACATTGCGGTCGGAAAGCTGTAGCTCCAATTCGAGAATGAACTTCTCGACCACCCGCACGACCACTTCCGGCGGCAGATTGTTGAACGCAACCACCGCATCCAGCCGGTTGCGGAACTCGGGCGTGAACATTTTATTGATCGCGTCCGTATCCTCACCCTCGCGGCGTTCGCGGCCAAAGCCCATTGGCGCCTTCGCCATATCGGAAGCTCCTGCATTGGTGGTCATGATCAAGATGACATTGCGGAAGTCCACCTTGCGACCATTGGCGTCTGTCAGGGAGCCGTGATCCATCACCTGAAGCAAAACATTGAAGAGGTCTGGGTGCGCTTTTTCAATTTCATCCAGCAACAATACGCAATGCGGGTTCTGGTCGACACCATCGGTCAGCAGGCCGCCCTGGTCATAGCCAACATATCCGGGAGGCGCACCCAGCAGGCGCGAAACCGTGTGGCGTTCCATATATTCGGACATGTCAAAGCGCAACAACTCAACGCCCATGGCGGAGGCAAGCTGTCGGGCCACTTCCGTTTTGCCGACCCCGGTCGGCCCCGAGAACAAATAGCTGCCAATGGGCTTTTCGGCCTCCCGCAAGCCAGCACGGGACAATTTGATCGACGCCGCCAGCGCGTCAATGGCTGTGTCCTGACCAAACACAACACGCTTCAGCGTCACATCCAGCCCGCGCAGTTTTTCGGTGTCGTCTTTCGAGACAGTTTTTGGCGGAATACGCGCCATGGTCGCAATGACCTTTTCAATATCGCGCACGCCGACTGTTTTTTTGCGCCGCGAGGCGGGCAACAGCATTTGCGATGCGCCAACCTCGTCAATAACATCGATCGCCTTATCGGGCAGCTTGCGGTCGGCCATATGGCGCGACGACAATTCCACCGCCGCTTTCAATGCTTCATTAGTGTAGCGAACTTTGTGAAATTCCTCGAAATAGCTTTTCAACCCTTGCAGGATTTTGATGCTGTCGGGCACGCTCGGCTCATTGACATCAATCTTCTGGAAACGGCGCGCCAGCGCACGATCTTTTTCAAAGTGCTGGCGAAACTCCTTATAGGTTGTCGAGCCCATGCAGCGCAGGCCACCGCTTTGCAAAGCGGGTTTAAGCAGGTTCGAGGCATCCATCGCGCCGCCCGAGGTTGCACCAGCCCCGATGACGGTGTGAATTTCGTCGATGAACAAAATCGCTTCCGGCATGTCTTCCAATTCTGCCATGATCTGCTTGAGGCGTTCTTCGAAATCACCGCGATAGCGCGTGCCGGCCAGCAACACGCCCATATCCAGCGAATAAATGATATTGTCGTGCAGAACATCCGGTACATCGCCCTCGATGATTTTGCGCGCCAGACCCTCGGCAATGGCGGTTTTACCGACGCCGGGATCGCCCACCAGAAGCGGGTTGTTTTTATTTCGGCGGCATAAAATTTGAATAGCGCGTGACACTTCATTGCTGCGCCCGATCAGCGGATCGACGCGTCCGTCGCGGGCTTTGTCATTCAGATTGATGCAATAGGCGGCCAGCGCTTCACCGGCGGCAACAGGGGCGGCATCATCGTCCAGCATGTTTTCGCCAACCACCGGGCGGCTTTCGCTGTGGCCGGGTTTTTTGGCAACCCCGTGCGAAATGAAATTCACCGCGTCATAGCGGGTCATTTCCTGTTCTTGCAGGAAATACGCCGCATGGCTTTCGCGTTCGGCGAACATTGCCACCAACACATTGGCACCCGTCACCTCATCGCGGCCCGAAGATTGCACATGAATTACCGCGCGTTGGATAACCCGCTGGAACCCTGCCGTGGGCTTGCAGTCCTCGGTCTCGTCCATAATCAGGCCGGTCAGCTCATTGTCGATATAATCGGTCAAATTGCCGCGCAGCTTGTCGAGATCAACGCCGCACGCCTCCATGACAGCCATCGCTTCAGTGTCTTCCGTCAAGGCGAGAAGCAAATGCTCCAATGTCGAATATTCGTGATGACGCTCATTGGCGAGCACGAGCGCTCGATGCAAACCCTGTTCTAACTCTTTTGAAAATGCTGGCACAAAACGCTCCTGTTGTTTTCTCTAATACTTCTCAGTCTTTTTCCATTGTGCACTGCAAAGGATGATCATGTTGACGGGCAAGATCCATGACCTGTGATACCTTTGTTTCAGCCACCTCATAGGTAAAAACACCGCATATACCCACTCCATTTTGGTGCACATGCAGCATGATTTTGGTTGCATCTTCAGCACTCTTGGAAAAAAAGCGCTGCAACACATACACCACAAATTCCATCGGCGTGTAATCATCATTGAGCAGCAGAACCTTGTACATGGACGGCTTTTTGGTTTTCGTCCGTGTACGGGTAATCGTTCCGGTGCCGGTGTCGCCGCCATCTTCATCTGCGGGCCCTGCCAGCCGAACGTCCAAAATCTGCCTTACGTGCTTCATATTCTCATTGTGACCCAATTTTTCCCACTGCATCAAGGCAAACCTTGAAACTGTATACTGAATACATAGGTTTGCTGTTTCGAAACGCAAGATGTCTTGGTACCGTGTGTCAAATTGTCAGATGAGTCTCTTCATGTTCCGCCTTTCGGCTATTTTGTGTGCCCTTAGCATTTTTCTGTCGGCTTTGCAGCCGGTAGCGGCGTCGCCGAAATATGCATCGATTGTGGTTGATGCCCATAGTGGTCGCGTTTTGCAATATTACCGCGACGAACAGGTGCGGTTTCCGGCCTCGCTTACCAAGATTATGACGGTTTACGTTGCGCTGGAAGAAATTCGCGCCGGGCGCATGGAGCCGGATACGCCGATCCGCGTTTCGGCAAACGCCGCCAAGCAACCGGCCAGCAAGCTGGGGTTGCGCGCGGGCGAGACAATTTCGGCGCGCCTGGCCTTGCAAGCCCTTATTGTGAAATCGGCCAATGATGTTGCCACCGCCATGGCTGAGCATATTTCCGGCAGCGAAACCAAATTCGCCAAGCGCATGACACGCACCGCGCGCAAGCTGGGCATGTTTGACACGAATTTTGTCAATGCTTCAGGGCTGTTTAACCGGCGTCAAAAAAGCTCGGCGCGCGATATTGCCCGCCTCGCCAAAGCCGCCATTGATGATTTTCCCGCCTATAACGGCTTATGGAAGCAACGCTATCTCGTGCATAAGGGTCAACGTATATCCGGTCACAACCGCCTATTGGGGTCGCTGAAGGGCAGCATCGGCATGAAAACGGGTTATATCCGCGCGGCGGGCTACAACATCGTTAATCTGATCGAGCGCGGCGACAAACGCCTGCTTGTCGTGGTTATGGGCGGGCGCAGCGCCAAGTCGCGCGACGCGCAAGTGCGCCGACTGCTTAAAACCACCCTGCCGCGCGCGGCGTCGGCGCCTGTCGGCATGAAACGCGCGAAATTCAACCCCGCCGAAGCGTGGTTGCGTATCGGCTCTGACCGTCCCCTAACAAAAACCGCGCCGGCCACAACACGGCCCAAAATACGACCCATGATACAATCCAATAAGGCATCCGGTCAAAACCGCGGGCAAAGGCCGCAAGAAAGGCCGGCGCAACGCACCGCGCCTGATGGCAGCTGGAAAATACAAGTCGGCTCGTTTGTTGAAGCCGATGACGCAAGACGCCAGCTTTCCCAGGTCAAAGAAATTCTGGGCACCGCCCTGAAACAAGCCGAGGCGCGCACCGAAACCGTGCGTCTTCGAGGCAAGAAAATGTACCGCGCGCGTTTTGCCAAGCTGTCGCAAGCCCAAGCCGTAACCTTATGCGCGCAACTCACGCGCCTAAAAACCGGCTGCCTGCCGATTGCGCCCTAATCCCACTTTAATCATCGTTGAGCAAAATATCGCGCGCCTGATTGAGCTGGGCGGCGATCCAATCCGTGCCGCCATGGTCGGGATGGTTTTTGACAATCAAGTCTCGATAGGCAGCTTCAATCTCTTCCTTGCTCGCCGTGGCATCGACCCCCAGCACCTCGCGCGCCTCGCCAACCGACATTGGCTGCGTGCCAACCTTGCCGCTCGACGCACGCGCTTTTTGGTCGCCCGGCGCGTCCTCGCGCATAACCCGCCACAGGCGCACCAACCACACCATGACAAAACCCAAGGGGGCAGCGAGGCCATAGCGCCCCGCCAGCGCCAAAAGAACCAACCCCAGCCCAAGAACCAAAAACAAGATGACCAGCGCCAAGACGCGCAGGTGACGCGCCGACAGCCGTGCCGCCAGCGAAGCAACCAAAAGCAACGCCAATAGACTGATAAGACCCAGCGCGAGAAAACCCATCAGAGCGAAACGCCGGGCAGGTTCAGCGCCGCAACAAGCGCGCGCACCTCGGCGCGCGCGGCGACGTGCGACATGGTGAGATTGGTGTTGGCTTCTTCATCGGTCAGGTCAAGCAAGGTGATCCCCGCCGGATACATTTCTCTGAAAATGACACGCTCGGAAAGCCCCGATGCCTGACGAAACCCCAAGCGCCGCGCCAACTGATCCAGCGCCGTTTCCAAGCGCTGCCGATTTTTGGCGTGAATGTGGCTGGTGCGATTGCGAACCACAATCCAGTCAATACTGCCGCCATCGGCCTGCGCGCGTGCTTTGCGGCACGACCAGACCATTTCGGAATAAATGCTGGGGCCGGTGATCGACAAATCATCCGGGTCAACCGTCGCCAGCAGGTCAAAATCGACAAAACTTTCATTGATCGGTGTGATCAGCGTGTCGGCGGCGGCATGCCCAAGCCGCGACAAATACGAATCCGAGCCCGGGCTGTCGACCACGATGAAATCATTGCCGGCGCGCAAATGCGTCATGGCAGCAACGAACTGTTCCTGCTCAGCGCGTTGGCGCAGGGAAAGATCATTATAGTTGAACTCTTCCAGCGGAAAATGCTCCGGCATGGCGACGGCGCGACGGCCGACCCATATTTTCCGGTTCTCGATATAACGCGAAAGCGAGCGCTGGCGCACGTCCAAATCCAGCGTGCCGACCCGAAACCCCTCGCCCAGCAGCGCCGCCGTCACATGCATGGCGGTGGTGGTTTTGCCCGACCCACCCTTTTCATTGCCCACCACAATGACGTAAGGACTACGCAGTGCAGTATCGGATAACGCTTCGGCCTGCTCGCTCATGAAAAACACCTTTAACTTTAGCGCCTTGAACTTTAGCTTTCGGCAGTATAAACCCGATTCCGGCTTTTGACTGCATTTTCCAATGCGCCAATCGCTAGCCAAAAACGGCGATTTCCCTGTCAGGCACGGTGTCGCGGCGCTAGGATACGCAGATGAATTTGAAAGACAGAAAAATTCTGATCACCGGGGCCAATGGCGGGCTGGGCCGAGCCATGGCTGTGCGCATGGCAAAAGCCGGTGCGCGCCTTGCGCTATGCGAACAAACCTCGGAACTTGCCGCTTCTGCATTGGCCGCCCTGCCCGACCCTTTGCGCGCGCAAGCCCGTGCCTTTGCCGGCGATCTGACCGACGAAAGCGGCGTAGCCACCATGGTGGCGGACAGCGCCGCCGCGCTGGGCGGGCTCGACGGGCTGGTGAATAATGCCGCGATTTTAACCGCAGACGACACGGACCCGATTGCCACGCCGCTTGATAGCTGGCGCAAAACGCTTGAGGTCAATGTCACCGGTGCGTTTTTGGCGTGCAAGAATATTTTGCCGATTTTCCTCGCCGGAGGGGGCGGGTCGATTGTGACGCTTTCTTCCGTTGTGGCGCATAGCGCATCGGCAACGTCGCAAATCGCCTACACAACCAGCAAGGGTGCATTGGAAGCCATGACGCGCGAAATCGCTGTTGCCTATGCGCGCGATCATATTCGCGCAAATTGCGTGGCCCCCGGCCCGGTTCTAACCGACCGGACAAAACATTATTTCGACACGCCCGAAAAATGGCAAATGCGGCGTCGCCATATCCCTATGGGACGACTGGGGCGGCCGGAAGAAGTTGCCGCGCTGGTGGGTTTTTTACTGAGCGATGAGGCAGGTTGGCAGACAGGCGGCGTGTACCGCGTCGATGGCGGCATCAGCGCGGCCTATATCGTCGATGACCGCGACGGCAGCGAAAGCCCCTAAAGCATGGCTCCGCTTTCACCCTTTCGCCGGATTGACGCTTTGCGCGACTATGTGCGTGCGTGTCGTGCCGACGGGCACCGCGTGGGGCTGGTGCCCACCATGGGCGCCCTGCATGCAGGACATTTATCGCTGGTTGAGGCCATCGGCCGGCACACCGATGCGGTGATTGTGTCGATTTTCGTCAATCCAACGCAATTTGCAGCGCATGAGGATTTGGACACTTACCCGCGCCACGAAGCCGAGGATTTGGAGAAATTGGCGTCAACGTGTGCAACGGCGGTGTTTGCACCATCTGCTGGCGACATGTATCCGCCTGGCTTTGCCACCTCCGTGGCTGTCGAGGGGCCAGCCAACGGGCTGGAGAGCGATATGCGCCCGCATTTTTTTGCCGGCGTTGGGCTTGTCGTTACCAAGCTTTTGCTGCAAACCCTACCGGATGTGGCGATTTTTGGTGAAAAAGATTACCAGCAACTTTTGGTCATTCGCCGCCTTGTCCGCGACCTTGATATTCCGGTGGAAATTATCGGCGGGCCGATTATCCGCGAGGCGGACGGGCTGGCTATGTCATCGCGCAACAGCTATTTGTCGCCCGATCAGCGTGCTATTGCCGGACGGCTAAACCATGTGTTGCGTGAACTGGCCGAGGCGTCCGACCCGCCCGATATTGCCGAGGCGGCGGCGCGTCAGGCATTGCTTGAGGCAGGGTTTTCCGAGGTCGATTACGCCTGTATTCGTGACGCCGAAACCTTGGCAGCACCCGACAAACAGACCACCCGTCGCCGCGCGCTCATTGCCGCGCGCCTGGGCGACATTCGCCTCATCGACAATATGCAAGCACGTTAAGGGTTACAAAAGCCCCATTTCGGACAATTCGTGGCGCATGTCTTCGGGCATGTCGTCGTCTATTTCAATGTCGCTCGGCATGTCGACGGGCGCATCTTCGGGCGTCAGATAACGCCAACCCTGAAACGGTCGGCGCGCTTGCAACCGCGTCAGCACCAGCGCCGGGTCAAGATGCAGGTGACACCGACGAATACCCTGATCATCTACGAATTCTTCAATGTCTGTTATCGGTTGGCGTACACGGATCTGGCGTTTGATCACCCAATAGATCGAACCATTGTCGAGGAGGTCGGGCACACGGCGCGGCACCATGCGCGTGGTGTGGAACACGCGTTTGTAAGTTTTTTGCAAATGCTTTTGCCATTGCAAGAGATCGTCAATGTCATCGGCACCGACGCATAATTTCACGAGATGAACTGTCATGGAATGAATTTTAGGTCACAAAAAAGCCAAAGCAAAATTATTTGCCGTCTGACGACGTTTCTTTTGTGAATACATGCGCGCGGTTCGAACCGGTGAACAGTGAATAAAACCCGCCGCCCAAAGCACCGCCAATAATGAAAAACTGCGTCCCGCTGCCAGCATAGGCCATTTGGTGGCGTCCCTGCGGCATGGGCGCCAAATCACGCCACCCCTTTCCGCTATAGCTCAAATGGCGCGCCAAAACCTTTTGCGCCGACTGGCTGAAACCGCCAGCATAGTGCAAGACCCCTTCGACCACCCCAAGCGCGCCACCGCTGGAAGCTTGCGGCAGCGATGCCAAGCGCGACCATTTCAAAGTATCGACATTAAATGCCTGAACGATTTTGCTGTCGCGTCCGTCCGGGCGCACACCGCCCGCGACGATGAGTAAAGACCCTTTTTTTGTCCATGCCGCATTGGCCACGGTCTCGGGCATGGGGTCACCGACATGTTCCCAGCGCCCAAGGCGCGAAACATAGCGCAAGACACGCGCGCTTTTTTCTCCGACGCCGCCGAGCAGGTACAAATTGCCGTCGGCAAAAACACTTGCATGTCCCGCGCGCGCTTGCGGCAGGGCAGGCAATTCGACCCACAGCGCACTTTGCGGCGTATACATCCAGACCTCGGACGACATATCACCGGTTGCTTGATCACGCCCGCCCGTCACAAAAAGCTGCCCATTGCCAGTGGCGAGTGAAAACCGCCACACGCTGGCCGGCATGGGCGTCAGGGGTCGCCAGCCATCATTTTTGGTATCATAAAATTCGAAAAATTGGCGCAAACCCCGTCCGGGTGCTCCGCTCATCACATAAAGTCCGCCGTCAACCGCCGCCGCGACAGCGTCGGAAACAGCGGCGGGCAGATTGGTCACCTCCCGCCATCCGGCATTTACCGGCCCGCTCAAGGCGAGCAGCACAAACGACAAAATAAATGTTTTACCAGAGCGGCGCATATTTTAACTTTTCAGTTCAGCAGAAACAGCGTTGCAAAACCAAGAAACGCCAAAAAGCCGACCACATCAGTGACGGTGGTAACAAATACACTCGACGCCACGGCGGGGTCAATCCCTGCCCGATCGAGCCCCAGCGGGATGAGGATGCCGGCCAGCGCAGCAACGATAAGGTTCACAATCATGGCCGCCGCCAAAACGACGCCCAGCATGGCATCGCCGAACCACACTGTTCCGACCGCGCCGGTTAGGACCGCAAATAAAATGCCGTTTAACAGCCCAATGCCAAATTCACGATAGACAACGCGCGCCGCATTGAGTGCCGAGATTTCCTGCGTTGCAAGGCTTCGCACAGTAATTGTCAAAGTTTGCGTGCCGGCATTGCCGCCCATTGAGGCGACAATCGGCATCAACACGGCCAGCGCCACCATCTGCTCGATGGAGCCATCAAAATAGCCGATCACCAGCGACGCACAAATGGCGGTTAACAGATTGAGAAACAGCCATGAGAACCGCCCGCGCGCAGCCTCAACGACACTGTCCGTGACATTTTCATCGCCCACGCCACCCAACAGCAAAATATCCTCGCCGGCTTCTTCCGTAATGACCTCAAACACATCATCAGCGGTAATGACACCCAAGAGACGCCGCTCGGCATCGACGACGGCGGCGCTGACGAGGTTGTAGCGCTCAAACAGGCGCGCGACATCCTCGCGATCGGCATCCGCTTCGATGACGGTGAAATCATCGTGGAGGATATTTTCCATGTTCACCGGGCGTTGCGTCCGCAACACCTCGGACAAATGAACCACGCCGACGGGCTGGTGGCGCGGATCGACAACAAAGATTTCTAGAAAATGCGTCGGTAAATCGTCATTATCGCGCAAATAATCTATGGTTTGTCCGACCGTCCAGAACGGCGGTACGGCAACAAATTCGGCCTGTGCGAGGCGTCCGGCACTGTCTTCGGGAAACTCCAGCGCGCGTTCCAAAAGCGCGCGGTCTGAGGCCGAGATTTTCTGCAAAACCTCCTGCTGATCTTGCGTGTCGAGATCTTCCAACACGAAAACCGCATCGTCGCTGTCAAGCTCTTGAACCGTGGCAACCAGCGTGTCGATATCGATATATTCGACCACCTCGTCGCGCACCCCATCGTCAAGCTCGGCAAAAACAGGGGCGGGAATATCGCGCCCGACAAGGCGCATAAAATTGGCGCGATGGTCGTGCGACAGCAAGGTGATGATCTCGGCAATATCAGCCTCGTGCACATCGTCCAGCGCCGCCAAGAGCGCGACCTTGTCCTCGCGATTCAGCTTTTGGCGGATCTCGTGCAAAAACCCGGGTGTGATCGCATCCCCGATGACGGGCAGATCAGCTTCCGGCTTTTGCGCTTGTGGGTCTGTCGCCAAGGGCCCACCTTTCCTTTTGGCATGGTGTAGGGTGTCGAACTGTGTTTAACCTTACTGTCGTCACTACAAATTAGGTTCGATTCGTTATGTGACAAAGGAGGACTTTATGCTGGAAATTATTCTTTTCACCGGGTTATTGCTGTTGGTCAATCTTACTCTGCCGAGCGGGTTGGCGCTGTTATCGGGTGCTGTGGACTTGAACTATCTGGCAGGCTCGCGCGATGCGCCGGTCGAAAACATGCCACTCACCGCGGCGCGCGCCGAACGTGCTGCCAATAATCTGTTGGAGTCCCTGCCCGTATTTCTCGCCCTGGCTGTATTGTCCATCATGATGAACGCCCAGACGGTGGAACTGGCCGCGATTTGGCTAGGGCTGCGCGTGGCTTATTTGTTTGTGTATATGGCAAACATCACACATATCCGCACGCTGGTCTGGTTTGCTTCTGTGATCTGCCTGATTATGATGGGGTTGGAACTGGTTTAACGCTGCCGCGCTACCAGTCAAATTCATCCATCCACGAACTGAAAAACTCGGCTTCGTCGTAAAACCATTCGATGTCGAACTGGTCTTGCGCGATTTTTTTCTTCGGCTTCTCAAATGGCAACACGTTCGGAGCCTGATGGCCGTCTATGGTTTCCGGCTTGGATTTATTTTTGGTCATTGACAAAACCTCTACGCACTGTAGTTAAGCCAGACTCGGCATTGGCAAACGCGCTGAACTCATAAGACCATAATTAACGTTTGATGGCGAACAGGCAATCGTAATGTATACGCTGAGACAATTAATTATCCCGTGCAGCCTTGCTGGTTTGATTTCCTACCAGTCGCTCACCGTGCTGCCAATCATTCTGGGCGCGCTGGTCGATTATCGCGGTTTCACGCTGGCAAATGTTGGCTATGTCGGGTCGGTCGAAATTCTCGGCATGGCGCTGTCGGTCGCCATCAGCACGGCGCTGATCAATCGTGTACCGCGGAATCGGCTGGCGTTCGGTGCTGCCTTTGCGCTCGGCCTGACGCAAATATCATCCGCCTTCACATTGGACCCAAGCCTGTATTTTGCCGAACGCTTTGTGGCCGGCCTCAGCGCCGGAGGCTTGGCGGCTGTGCTGGCCTCGACGATTGCCCTGGCGCGCGTGCCGGAGCGCTTGACCGCGTTTATCTACCTGATCGACGCGCTGCTGGCTTCGGTGCTTTATTTGGCTTTGCCTGCGGTCATTGCTCGCTTTGAACTGGCAGGTGCCTATGCCCTTCTGGGCGGCGTGACAATAATGATCTCGCCCGTATTCCTTCTGCTTCCGGCGCGCGGGCCTGTCGCTACCTTAGCCAGCACGGGCTTTCGCAAAGACGCTCTGCGGGTCATTGCTTTTGCCATTATTTTAAGTGCAGCAGCAGCCGCGCATTGGACGTTTACCGAACGCATGGCTCTGCAAGTGGGGCTCACCGTCACGCAAGTGGGGCAAGTATTTGCCGGCAGCTTGCTGGTCGGCATTGTGGGGGCCTCACTGGCAGCGTGGGTGGGCGACCGTTTCGGCAGCGCCCGACCGATCGTGTTGGCTTGGACAATGGTGTTGGTGCTTGGCTTTGCTGTGCCCTATTTGCCGACCCCCCTCACCTTTATTTTGGGCTTCTGCTTGCTGCGCTTTTTCATGAACATTAACGACCCGTTCGTTGTCGGCGTGGTCGCGCGGCTTGATGTTGAAGGCCGCTTGACCACCATATTTGCCGCATCGGGATTATTTGGGGCCGCAATCGGCCCGTTTCTCGCCAGTACCATTGCGGGCGATGGCGATTTTACGCGCCTGAGTTGGGCGTTTTTGCTGATGGGGGCAAGCGCCTTTATTCTGTTTGCACAATTCCTGACCCGCCCGGCGATTGATCGCGGCGAAACCTCGGCCACGCCGTCGGGCGAGGCAACTGAAGCATCGGGCGACCCCGTCTAATGAAACCTTGATGCGCGCCTACACCGCTTTAAGGGCTTGGGCGAGGTCAGCGAGAATATCGTCAATATGCTCAATACCGATGGACAGCCGCACATAGCCCGGTGTCACGCCCGAAGCAAGCTGGTCTTCGCCACTTAATTGGCTGTGCGTCGTGCTGGCCGGGTGAATGGCGAGCGAGCGCGCATCGCCAATATTCGCCACATGGTAAAGCATTTGCAGCGCGTCGATAAAGCGCCGCCCGGCATCTGCACCGCCCGCCAGTTCAAACCCCAGCAACGCGCCGTAGCCGCCCGTTAGCACAGCATCGGCGCGCGCTTTCATCGGCGCGTCCATCAAAGAGGGATAAATGACCTTCGACACGCCGGCCTGACCCGCCAGCCAGTCGGCGACTTTTTGTGCGTTTTCGCAATGCGCGCGCATACGCAAGGGCACGGTTTCCATGCCTTGCAAAAACATAAAGGCGTTGAACGGGCTCATCGCGCCGCCCAAATCACGCAACAGCGTTGTGCGCGCCTTCAAAATATAAGCGATCGGCCCCAGCGGTTTGGCCGCTTCGCTCCAGACCGCACCATGATAGGAAGGGTCCGGCGAATTGAGCGTCGGTTGTCGCTCGCCCGCAGCTTCCCAATCAAAATTGCCGCCATCCACAATCAGGCCACCAATCGACGTGCCATGACCGCCCAGATATTTCGTCGAACTATAGACAACAACCGCCGCGCCATGTTCGAGCGGACGGCAAATGACCGGCGCCGCCGTATTGTCCATTATCAGCGGGATGCCGTGAGCGCGGCCAATGGCGGCAACTTCGGCGATTGGAAACACCTGCAATTTCGGATTGGGCAGGGTTTCGGCATAAAAAGCGCGGGTGCGCTCGTCAATGGAGTCGGCGAAACCTTGCGGATTGTCGGGGTCAACAAACCGCACTTCGATGCCCATATCTTTCATGGTGTTGGCAAACAGGTTCCAAGTTCCGCCATAAAGGTCGGTCGATGACACAATATTGTCGCCGGCGCGGGCAATGTTTTGCAGCGCGTAGGCTGAAGCCGTCTGCCCCGAGGCTACGGCAAGCGCCGCAGCGCCGCCTTCCAGGGCAGCAATGCGTTGTTCCAGCACATCCGTCGTCGGGTTTTGCAGGCGCGTGTAAATATTGCCAAGCTCGGCCAGCGCAAACAGGCTTGCGGCATGCTCGGTGCTGTTGAACTGATAGCTCGTCGTCTGATGAATGGGAACCGCAACCGAGCCGGTGGTCGGATCGCTCCGCCAGCCTGCATGCAATACGATGGTTTCTGGATTTTTGCTGTCTGACATCACCAACTCTCCCAACATAAATTCAGGCTGTAAACCTACCAGCCCCGACGACCGTGTAAACAGAAAACTCGCACCGTGGCGCGGCGCGCGGCGCGCATTTGACAAAGCGGCACCGCAACGCGCATAATTTTAGCAAGGGAGTTTGATATGAGTGTTGCTGTTCAAAAAGAAAACTTGGATCTGTTGCACGTCGCAGACCCACAGAATTTCGTCGACGGATCGATTTTTGACATTTTCGAAAAATTGCGCCGCGAAGATCCGGTTCATTACTGCGCCGACAGCCCATTGGGGCCATATTGGTCGGTGACGCGCTATGACGACATTATGACCGTCGACACCAGTCACCAAATTTATTCGTCGGCGGCAGCGCTGGGCGGCATTGTGATTGATGATGCGATCCAGAACGACCCGGACAATGAGTTTCAACTGGAAAACTTCATTGCCATGGATCAGCCGCGCCACACGCCGCAACGCAAGGCCGTGCAGCCCATCGCCTCGCCACCCGCCATTGACAGCTTCAAAGACCTTGTGCGCGAACGCACGGGCAAACTGCTCGACAGTCTGCCGGAAGGCGAAACCTTTAACTGGGTGCAGCTTGTTTCCATCGAACTGACGGTGCAAATGCTGGCGACGCTTTTTGATTTCCCGTTTGAAGACCGTCATAAGCTCGTGCGCTGGTCGGATATTGCAACAGCGAGCGAGGGCTCTGAACTCATCGTCGATCAAAAGGCGCGGATTGAAGAGCTTATGGAGTGTCTTGCCTATTTCACGCGTCTGCACAATGAACGCGCAAATGTGGCGCCAAAATTCGACCTCATCTCGATGATGGCGCATGACCCGAACACCAATAATCTCGACCCGCAAGCCTATCTTGCCAATGTGTTGCTGTTGATTGTGGGCGGCAATGACACCACGCGCAATTCCATGTCGGGCAGCATTTATGCCAGCAGTAAATTCCCCGACCAATTTGAGCGTGTGCGCGCCGACCGGAGCCTTATTCCGCAAATGGTCAGCGAGGTTATCCGCTGGCAGACGCCGCTATCGCACATGCGACGCACGGCGCTGCAGGACACCGAGCTGGGCGGCAAGCGCATCAAAAAAGGCGACAAGGTCGTCATGTGGTATCTGTCGGGCAATTATGATGACAGTGTGTTTGCCAAGCCCGAGCGCATTGATCTCGACCGCGAAAATGCAAATCGGCACATGTCTTTCGGCTTTGGTATCCACCGCTGCATGGGGCTTCGCATTGGCGAATTGCAACTGCGTATTCTGTGGGAAGAAATGCTGGACAGGTTCAAGTCGATCGAGGCTATGGGCGCACCAACGAAGGTGAACTCAAATTTTGTGCACGGCTATACCGACCTGCCGGTGCGGGTCACGCGCTTTTAGACTGAAGGTAAATGGTGCGGTCGAGAAGACTCGAACTTCCACGGGTTTTACCCCACAGCGACCTCAACGCTGCGCGTCTACCAATTCCGCCACGACCGCACTGGGGTCATGGGATAGCAAATATCAGATGGCTAAACAAGCAACTAAAGGCGCGCGTTTAGATACCGTCACCGTCAATATGAATACCACATTCGTCTTTGTCTGAACCGACCCAGCGCCCCGAGCGATAATCCCCGCCTGCTTCCACGCGCGCGGTGCACGGCATACAGCCGATCGACAGATAGCCGTCCTTGACCAAAGGGTGGCGCTGCAAATTATGGGTCTCGATATAGTTTTTCAAATCATCCAACTGCCAGTTGGCAAGCGGGTTCACCTTATAGCGACCTTCGCTGTCCTGCTCGATAATGTCCATTTCCTGACGCGCGCCGGTTTGGAAGCGTTTGCGCCCGGTAATCAGCGCGTCAAAGCCTGCAATGGCGCGCGCTTGTGGCAGCACTTTGCGTATATGACAGCAGCCGTCCGTATCGCGCTGCCACAAAGTGCCCTTCGGGTCACCCTGTTTCAAATCATCGGGATGCGGGCCAATGGCGCGTACATCCGTCAGCCCCAACAGCCCTTGCAGCCTGTCACGATAGCGCAAGGTCTCGCCGAATAATTTGCCCGTGTTCAGGAAAATCACCGGCGTTGTCGGATCGATAGCCGCAATCATGTGCAGCAAAATAACGGACTCGGCCCCAAATGACGACACAATGCCGATACGCCCCGCAAAACGCGTCTCGATCGCATCGCGCAAAATATCCTGCGCCGACAGCGCGGCATAAGATGTGTTCAATTCGCTCAAAAAACCGGGTGCTGCCGGCGTGGGCAAGGTGGCGGGGTTCATGACAACCATCCTTCCGCCTCAATCAGCTTATTGGTGCGTTCAATGAGTTCGCTGAAATCAGCACCTTCGGCGCGCCATTTTTCGCGCTGCTCGGCCAGTATATCCACGCGCGCAGCCCAGGCTTCGGGAAACGCATCTTCCAGTTTTGCTTTGAGCCCGCGCGCCAGACCCGGCGATTTGCCGCCCGTCGACACGGTCAACAGCAGATCGCCGCGCCGAACAAGCGCCGGCACATGGAAATCGCATAAGGGCTTCACATCCTCGACATTAACAAGCGTTTTGCACGCGCGCGCCTGCGCCGTCAGCGTTTCCTGCAACCCGGCATCAATATTCGCCATATAAACAAGGTGGACGGCAGCCAAATCTTCCGCATCGGGCCAGTTTTCCACCAACCGATCTCCGGCGAGGTCACGCATTTGCGCCTCGGCATTTTCAGCAAAGACGCGCACAAAGCTGGCGCCCGCCGCATCGACCATTTGCAAACGGCGACGGGCCTGCGGGCCACTGCCAATGATTGCTATTGTGAGATCGGTTGTGTCCAAAATTACCGGCAGCATAGTTTTCTCCATTTATGTCTATATGGATGATGTTTGCCTATTTATCAATATATTTTGGTAAATAAATAATATTACATAATTATTTTGTTTTATTTGTCGCCCCTTCGGATGATACAACCTTAGTCATGGTTCAAGAGCTCAAAACCGCCCAAAAGCCAGAGTTTTTATTCACCGATAAACCGGTTGAGTATGCCGAAGCACTGGCTTTTATGGAAGCGCGCGTGGACGATATTATCGCCCATCATGCGCGCGAATGTGTGTGGTTTCTAGAACACCCGCCGATTTATACCGCGGGCAAACGCGCCGACAGCGCAAACCTGCTTGCACCGAACCGATTTCCTGTACACGCCGCCGGACGCGGTGGCGACTATACCTATCATGGGCCGGGCCAGCGGGTGGTATATTTGATGCTTGATTTGCGCGCGCGCGGGCGCGATGTCCGACAATTTGTGCGTCAGGTTGAAAACTGGATTTTAAGCGCGCTGGCCGAGTTTAATGTGCAAGCCCGCATCCATGAAAAAAATGTCGGCGTCTGGGTGCCGCGTCGGGAATTGGGGCCAGCCCGCGAAGATAAAATTGCCGCCATCGGTCTGCGCGTGCGGCGTTGGGTCAGTTTCCATGGCCTATCGCTCAATGTGGAGCCGGATCTTGAGCATTTTTCCGGCATTGTTCCCTGCGGCATCACCGATAAGGGCGTGACAAGTCTGGTCGACCTTGGGCTGCCAATTAGCCTTGCCGACGCCGATCAAGCGCTCCTCAAAAATTTTGACGCGAGTTTTGCGACCGCTATTCAAACTCCAGAATAATATCGTCAACCGCCAACTTGTCGCCTTGCGTCACCAGCACCTTGGTCACGGTGGCGTCTTTTTCGGCGCGCAGGATATTTTCCATTTTCATCGCTTCAACCACAGCCAGCGCCTCGCCCACTTTCACCGACTGACCTGCAGTGACATTCACGCTTATCAACACACCCGGCATCGGGCAAAGCAAGGTTTTGTCGGAAGCGCCATCGGATTTTTCAGGCATGAAAGCGGTTAGCTCCTGGGCGCGTCGGCTCCGCACGGCCACATCAACCCCCGCCCCGCCGCCGGTAAGCCGGAACCCCTCCGCCAGCATATCAACGCTCACGCTTGTGGGGTTGCCATTGACATAGCCGTAGAAAAACAGATCGCCAGGCTTCCAACTGCTCTCAAGATTGATCAACTTTCCATCCACGCGAACGCCATTTGGCGCGCTCACGGTTTCGAACACGCGATCCTCAAATTGCACAATCAATTCATCTGGAGCATGAAACGCGTGCCCGTTGAGAATTTGGTCGGTTTGCGCGGCGCGGGCGGTCAATTTGGTCTGCATGAAACAGGCAATGGCCGCAAGCTGCTGGCCGAGGGCGTCGGAAATTTCTGCGCCCGAAAACCCGTCGGGAAATTCCTCGTCGATAAAGGCCGTTGTCAGCGCGCCCGATCGAAAGCGTGCGTGATGCATGATGGTCGTCAAAAAATCAATATTGTGGCGGATGCCATCAATGCGGAAATCGTCCAGCGCGGCGGCCATGGCGTCAATCGCCACATTGCGGTCGTCCCCATGCGTCACCAGCTTGGCAATCATCGGGTCATAGAAGAGCGAAATCTCGCCGCCCTCATAAACGCCTGTGTCATTGCGTATGGTGATGCCGTCGCGCACGGTTTCTTCCGGCGGGCGATAGCGCGACAAACGCCCCGTTGACGGCAAAAACCCGCGATACGGATCTTCGGCATAAATACGGCTTTCGATGGCCCAGCCCTTCAGTTCCACATCTTCTTGCTGTAGCTCCAGAACCTCGCCATCGGCAATACGGATCATCTGCTCGACGAGATCAAGTCCGGTGATCAGTTCGGTCACGGGATGCTCGACCTGCAGCCGTGTGTTCATTTCGAGAAAATAGAAATTGCGGTCGCCATCGA
>MDTB01185753.1_pt1 | contig 23654 bp, 8 predicted proteins | sample 811161 | NCBI WGS metagenome assembly MDTB01 (sample SAMN05326650, study PRJNA326480) | marine metagenome | isolation source: seawater | place: Mediterranean Sea | collected 2009
ATAATCAAATATATTATTAAAAGTATTTCCAAATTTAGTTATATCGGCTTTACAAAAAATAAATTTAAATGCTAAAGCTGCTGCTGCTCCATATTTTTCAATAATAGGATCTTTATGTTTATGATTTAACGGACATTCTCCATTATTAAAAATCCAACTGGTAAAAACAAAAACCATATAAATAGCTATATAGATTCCGTATTTCTTTAAAATATATTTTGGTAAAATATGAGGTGAAGAAATTAAAAAAAAAGCCATATATGCGTGTAAATGATCAAAAGTATTCATATATAAAAATATATATATATTAAATATTTAAAATTAAATAATTAATATATTGTAATGAGATTTATAATCTTAATATATTTATTAATTGTAATATGTAATGCTAATATACCGCGTTTATGGACACGTATAGATCAAGGATTAGTTGGTTATAAAGTAATAGATTTTTTAAATATAAATAGAATAAATAATTGTTTTGAATATGTTGAAAATCCTACGCATTTAAAGTTAAAATGTTGGAGAGATAATAAATTAACAAATGTAAATATAGAAATTTTAGAAAAAAAAGATAAAAAAATGCATTTTTATATAGAGCCGGCGGAATATATTTGGGTATAATCATTTAAAATAAAACGGACAATTTTTTATGATTGTTTGTTTTGATTTGCCCATATCTTTTTCTTTTATTTCATGTCCTTGTATAGCGGATATTGAGAAAGTCCTTCTATTTTTTGGTAATGTCAAATATTCCATATCTGCTTCTAAATCACCTGAAAAGTGAAACGCTGAATTATTATAAGACATGTCTGTTTTAATTGATGGATTTAGTATTTCTGTATCTTTTTTATAGACAATATTACTGCTTGAATCTAATTTAGTGCCATTGCTAATATGATCATTTAATAAATCTTTGATATTTTTGTCATACAAACCTTTATTCATAAGTAATCTATGCCTTTGATTAATAACTCTTTTGACTTTATTAGGGTTGGCAGGATCAAAATGAATTTTACCATATTTATCTATATGCGGTGTTGCACCACTATTGTAAGTACAAGCAAATGTATTAACAGTTCTTTTTTCTGTATATTCTTTAGAACTAATTATTGGTGTAATATTATTATTTTTAAAACAACGTGACATTTATGTATATATTATAGAAATTAAAATATACAAAATATTTATAATGGAGTTTAATTCAAATACATCATGTATAATTGAAAAATCATCGCGAAAAAATAAAAAATCTTGTATGCTAAATATCAATACAAGATTTAGAAAAAATTATTATGGACAATTATCAACTGATTTTCAAATAGATTTACCATATACAATAAATAATGTAATGAATATGACATTAGATAGTTTTGAATGTTCAACAAAAATATACACTTTTTCCGAAAAATTAAAAACAAATGAATTTACTATTGAAACATATGAATATAATATAGATAATACGGTTAATCCAGCAGTTGAAAAAAGAAATGAAGGTCCAAAAAATATAAAAAAATATGTAATAAAAATTAAAGAAGGTAATTATACAGGTCCAGAATTGGAAGAATATTTAAATACGATGATATTTAATAGTGAAACTGGAAATACGGCTACAACACGTTATAGAAATGGAGAATTTTTAGATAGAGATTCTGATTTATGGAATGATGATGAAGAAATAATTAATCAAAATAAAAGAAAAGAAAGAACTCGTGTTGTTGATGCCGATGTTCTAGCTGCTTTTAATGATGCTGACGACGATGCTGCTAATATAATAAAAGCAAATCCAGTTTTGCAATTTCAAGCACAAGTAGTAGCAGAACAACCTACTGGAGGGACTGCTGCTGGATCTACTTCAGCACAAGGAACTCTTTTTTATGCTATTTCAGATGATGATCCACGAAAAGATTTGAAAAGAATTCTTTGTAAATTTGATAAAGCAAGTAATAAATTTGTATTTTGGAGAGATGCAAGAACCGTGGGTGGATTACCTGATACAAATGAAAAGGCATATAAATTTAATATAAAATGGACTTTAGACAATGATGTTAATAGACCTATACAATTTAATATGGGATGGATATTAGGATTTAGAAAACAATATTACAATATAGATGATTATATCAATAGAACAGAAATATTGCATAGTTCTTATCCCGGGTATAATAGTGAATGTCAATATAAAGGTCAATCAACCGAATATATAATGTTATCGTTAAATGATTATGCAAAAAGTAAAGGTGATACTATTTTATCACCTTTTGAAGAATCTAGTTATTCAAATGGAGATATTTTGGCAAAATTACCAGTATCAAATAATAGAATTATATATAAAGAAAGAGCTGTGGATAAAATTTATAGAGAATATTATGGACCAATAAATTTAAAGAAATTAAAAATAAAATTATTAGATGAATTTGGTAGAACTGTAGATTTAAATAATTCAGATTATTCTTTTTCATTGAAATTGGAAATGATATATGATTGAATTATTTTTTTTGTAATTAAATATTATTTACTTGTAAAAAATAATATTTTATTTTATTAGTTTATATTAAATGGCAGAAAATCCAGCTCCATATGTTAATATTAATTTGGGTAAAAATATTAATAATGAAAGAATTTACATAAAAAAAGGAACTGTAGTCAAAATTTCTGATGTTAATTTAGATAATCCAAATATAAAACCAATAACATTGTTTAATAATAATATTCATAGAGTAACAAATTGGGCAATATTAGAAGAATCACCTGAATATACTTATAATAAAATTACTAAATCATGGTCATTAAAAGGTTTAGATAACAAATATGAATCATATTTCATTGAATTACCTGAAGATTTCGATAAATGGATAAAACATTTATCTGATTTTACATTTGAAATGACTTTAAATATAACTAATGATAAAACATTAAAAGATGATGGAACTACAGGGGATATAGCTTCTTTATTTAGTTGGAAAAATATATATGAAAATACTGTTGTAGATAAACCAGAATGGCCTTCTGCTCAAGAATATATTAAATTAGATAGAGGAATTAAAGAATATTCATTTGGAAATGATACATTTTATAAAAGTATTAATTCTGATAAAAATATGAAATATTCTGTATTTAACAAAATATATTGGAGATTTGAAAGAGAACCTTATAAAGATTTTTATCCAGAAGGAGATGATTTTGATGGAGATTTTAAATATCCAAATGAAAATGATTTTAGAATTTGTAGAGGATGGAAAAATAATGTAATAAAAGAAACAAAAGAATTAGATGAAGCTAAACGTTTTATACTTTCTAATGATATGATAGATAATTATAATAATGATTGGAATATTAATAATTGGGATAGAGTTCAGACACCGATAGGTAATAAAATTAGAATAAAATTATTTAATGATAAAAATGGTAATGTTTTAAACAAATATGTATTTAAAGATATTAATATTTCAGCAACAAATAGTTATTATACATACTATAAAAATATAAATAATTTACAGGATTTGTCTGTTTCTTTAACTAATAATACATTTAAACATTGGTCAAAAAATAATTATTCCTATTCAATGTTCACTAGAAAAACAGAAAAATTAGGTAATACAACAATACAAAATTCAGGCACTAAAATGACAAATAGACTATCACAAATGCAAAGAATGTGGATTGCCTTTTCAGGTGGTAGAAATTTAAAATCTGAAGATGGAAATAATTTTCAATTAACAAATATAGACGATAAAATGGGTAGAAGTTTAATAATTAATACATTATCGCCAATTCAACAATTATTATGGGTTTCTTGGCATTTAACTAATTTAAATGGTTCTTGGAAAAAAAGATCATTACCCGGTTATAAAGAAGGAATTCTTACAGCAAATAATATAAATTATTTTATTACACAATTTTTATGGTCTTGGCAAACTTTATTTGAAATTATGCCTTTATCAAATAATAATTTAAATACGGATAAAGAAATCAATGAATTGGGAAATAAAGATACTAATAAACAAACTTATTATAATAAAAATTTTTATTATGAAATAATAAAAGAATTAAAAGGTTGGCCTATACCAATAATAAAATCACTTTCAAACGTAATTAACGATTGGATTCCACCAGAATTTGAATTAACTATTAATAATTCAAAAGAACATATAAAATTATTATCTACTGATATTAATAAATTTAATGAAGCACAATCTATTATAACTGAAAATAACAGATTGAATTTATTTTACACTATTCCATCAAATACTATTTTTTTAAAGGAAAATTGGTTTAATTATATGGGTAATTATGAGAATAATCATTCTATGAATTTTATTAATTTAATTCATTTTGTAAATAGATTAAATTATGAAAAAATTGGTAATGGTTGGTTTAGCAAAGAAGGTTATATAAAAGAATATAGTATTCCAATAGCTGGAAAAAATAATGACGGAACAAGAATTTCTAGTGATAATCAATATATGTATCGTATTAATGATACACCCAAGGAAAATAATATACGCGGAATATATTTTGATAAAAATAATAATAAAATAAATGGAACTCTAAGAAAACATAATGGTTTATTAATTAAATTACCTGAAATTTATTCTAAATATAGTATTCCTTGGCATCCTATTAATTATATACCAAAAATAAAAAAAATCCGTATTGAATTAGATTTTTCTATAAGACAATGTGATGAAAATATTAATATTTCAGAATATCCTATTTCATCTATTTTATCAACTAACTATAAAAAACCATTAGTATATTTACGTAATAGTATTAAACGTGATATTGAATTTAACGTAAATAAAAATAATGGCTGGAAACATTCTGGTTTAATGCATGCTGAATCTGATTATAAGAAATTAAATATTATAAATATACTTAATGATTCTAAAATAAAAAATAATTTTTCTACAGGTCACGAATTTTTAGATAATGGTAGATATAAAATTATTTATGAAATTGATAATTTGCCTATCATGAATCCGGGTGAAAATAAACCAAAAATAGATCCTTTGAAATCAGGATTACTTGTTCAAATAGATTATACAAAATCACAATCTCAAAAAAATTTAGGTTTGCAAACAATTAGGGGTAATAATACTATTGCTTCTAATGGAAATAATTATGATGGTAAAGATGGTAAACCCAATTATTCTATGACACCAACAGATATTGGTAGTATTTTTAAAGATGATGGTCCTTTTAGTTTTTCTATTCACAAAAAAGATTTATATGGTTTAATGTCAGAAGAACAAACAAAAAAACATTTAGGTTTTTATTTATTTACAGGTGATGAATCTTCCAGTAGTTATTATTTTAAAGATATAAAAGTTAAATTAGACATTCCTGAATTAGAATTAGAAAAAGCAATTGAACAAGCTAAAGGAACAGAAACACTAATTAAAATATCCAAATTAGAACAAGCATTAGAAAAAGCTAACAAAGAATTTGCCGGAGTCATAGATAATAATTTAATTTTAAAAGCTCAAAAAAGATTGTCTGTTATGAAAATATTAATAAATAATGATGAAATGAATAATTTAAAAACAAATCAACGTAATATTGATAACTTACAAAGAACTTTTGATAATTTAATAAATATAGATATCACAGATGATGAATTCAAAAAAAAAATACAAATAAAAAACAAAATTGAAATTATGAAAATGGATTTGAAATTAATTAATATTGTTAATAATCCTTCAATTATTAAAGAAATAAATAATATTTTATTAGATGTTGATAATCAAAATATCAATGAAATTTATATTGATACTAATTTAACTTTAAATTTAAAAGAAGAAAAAGTGCGCTTAGTAAGCTTAAGAAATAAAAAGGATATAGAAAAAGAAATTACATTTTTAAAAGAAAAGAGATTGAAATTAATAAATGATTATACAAAAGAATTAATTACATTTAAAAATAAATTTACTACAAATGATTTTGGAGACGGTTTATTAGGACAATATATTTTATTAAAACAAAAATTAATTCAAGAAGGATATAATAAAGGTGAATTGTCTATTATAAATGTAACAGGGACTGATTTATCACCTATAAACCATTTAAAATCTGTAGAAAATATATTTTTAAAACAAAAAACAACTTGGATTGATAATTTAAATAAATATATATTTGAATCTTCAAAAAAAGAAAATTTATATAAATTAATAGATTTTGTATTAAAAGGTGAAAATGAAGAAATAGAACAAATTAAAGATGGTAAAAATGGATTAGAAGGTAGGTACTTTGAAGCTAAAAGAAAAATAATAAATACTATTGATGAATTAAAATTGGAATGGAATATTTATAGAAAAAATAATCAAAAAAAAGAATTATGGTTTAATTGGTTAGGAGATATACCACCATTAACATCTTGGAAAGGAACGGTATCTTTAAATTTATTTGAAATAAAAGAGAATAAAGAATATGTTAAACGTATTATAAATAATTTAAATTTAAAAATAGCAAATGATTTTTCTGTTCCTATAAAAATAAAATCTGATAATAAAGGTAAAATAAATAAAAAAAATCATGTTTTTAAATTCCCATTAGATCCCGAAATATACATTAATAAATCTACACAAGCATTTAGAGTTAATTGGCAGACTAATAAATATATTAAATCCTTTATAGATGAAATTTGGATAGGAACAACAGAAGACGCTTTTAAAAAAACAAGTAATATATTAGGACAAAAGTTTCCATGGAATACACCTATGGGATTTTTAATGAAAAGCATAGAAACTAATTCTCAATCATTTATAAAATTAATTACATTAGCTAAAAATGGTAGTCCCAATAATGATAGATGGCATTTTCCAATAATTAAAAACATTGATGAAATTAATGATAAATCAGGTACTATTTCATATCCCAATTTTAATAGTAGTAATAAAGGGTCATATTTAAAAACCGGTCATCCAAAAGCTTTTCCACCAGGACCATTAAAAGAATTAAGTGATTATCTTGAAAATGTTAATGGATTAGATATTAATTATCATACATATAAAACTGAAAAAGAAAAACATTATGACATTTCTATTTGGATGTATGAATATGGATTAAGATATGATACTGATACTTTACCTAAAGGTAATTTTTGGATAGATCTATGTTCTAAACACGGATTAGATGATAAAAATCCAGAATTAATAGAATTAAAAAACCGTCTCAGAAATTTTAAAAAAGATATATTAAATACACTTTCAGAAATTACTGTTAAACAAAAAAATAGTTTTTTGAATGATAGTTTTCAATATCTTCCACAATTAAAAAAAGAATTAGAAATTGCTAAAGAAAAATTTATAGATGATTCATTCAATGAATATTTAAAAGCTAGACAATTATTATTTGAACATACTGAAATACTTAAAAATAGATTAATTAACACTATAACCAATGCTACTGGAAAAACTGGTATAATTAATTTACAAAATATAATTGCAGATGCTGAAGAAGCAGAATTTGATAAATATAAAGATTCAAATCTAGATAAAACAGGAATTATCGATATTTACAATTCATCTATAAATAAATTAAATAAATTACAAAATGATTTAATCAATACTACTGGAGCAAATTTGATCAATACTACATTAAGAATATATACAGAAAAAACACGCGATACTACTTTATCTATTAATTGGGACACTCTAACAATTGATGAAAAAATAACATTTATAAATGATCATGAACCACAAAAATGGGATGTAAATAAATTAAAAGATAATATAGATTTTTGGTCTTATAAAGAAAATGGAGTAACTAAATATTATGGTGTAGATGGAGAGAAATTAGCAAAAGCATATCAAAATAAATTAATAGAAACTAAAACATATTGGACAAATCAATTGCAAAAAGAAATTGATCTTTCAAAACAAAATGATAATTATACAGCAAAGAATATGAATAATAATATTGATAAAGCATTGAAAACATATTGTCTAGATAAAAATAGTGAAATAGTCAATAAACTTAAAACTCGTTTGGAAGAATTGATTAGTAGAAATAATAATAAAATCAACGATATGAGAATGAAAATTATAGAGAAAGAAACTTCAAAAGAAATTGATTGGAATTTATGGAAAAATGTTGATGACCTTATTAAATCAATTGAATTAGATTATGGTATCGGTGAAAATGATGAAGAATTTAATGGAAAAAAATTATTAGATTTGATAAATCTAAGAAATAGTAGAAAAGATATTTATGATGAATTAAACTTAACTATTTCAAATATAAAAAAAGTTAATGATGATTCGCAAGATATTTTAACAAAAAAAAATACGGATTTAACCGTAGATCAATTAGAAAACAGCATAACTATTTTAAATAAAAATTTAGATAAAGTAACAAAAAAAGGATTATTAAACATAGATGATAAATTAAATTTTAATATAGAAAATACAATAAATCTAGTAAAAGAAAAAAGACGTTCTGTTTTTAAAAGATGGACAAACGGATTTTATTATAATTATAATAATGAAGATATATTTTTGACTAATGGAAAACTAAAAAAAGATTTTTTTATACATAGATATAGTAATATTGATAAATTAAAATTGTATTTTAAAATAAATCAAGATGAACATCAAATAGGAACTTTATTTATGAGAACAAATGATCTAACATCTATTAAAAATAAAGTTTTTATAAGTATTAATGATACTATATATGTACCAGCAGATGAACGTTATATAATAAATAATATAAATAATAAAGTTGTAAATATACCAGGAGGTAGTATAGTGTTAAAAGCTAAAACATTGAATAAAAAAATAAATTTTTATATTTTATATCAACATCATGATCACAAATATCAAACTAATAAAAAAATGAATTATGCTAGATATATGAATGGATTTTTATTTCCCGCTAGTAACATAAATAAAAAACACAATTATTCCATGAATAAAAGAGAAATAAATACACATATTAAAAATATCTCCAGTGGTGGAAGACAAGCTAGATTACAAGCAAATACAGGATCATTGAGTAGATTACAAAGATTAAAAGCAAAACACATGTAAATATATAAAAAAATAAATTTTATATATTTAACAATTTACATATACATACCAAACGGTATTTTATTTGTATCATCGCGTTTAATTAATTTATCAACTATTTTTTTAGTTAATGTGAAAGGAAATTCTACTTTTATAGATTCTTCATTATCAAATAATTTACTACCTTTTTTCATTAATCTATGTAAATTTAATTTTGTATAAATAATTTCCATAGCACGCTTAATATTACGCACACCTTCTTCTTTTTCAATTAAATTTTTATCAATATATTCAATTACATCGTCAGGTATAATTATTTCACCTTCTTTAAAATTTATATTTTTTTCTATTGCTGGTATTAAATATTTTTGACATATTGTTTTCTTTTCATTAGTGTTATAACCCTTTGTATGTATTCTATACATTCTATCTTTTAAGATAGGATTCACTTTATTTTCATTGTTATAACTAAATATAAATAAACATTTATTCAGGTTAAAATCAATATTAGCAAAATATTTATCATGAAATTTATCATTTTGAGTAGTATCTGTTAGATGTGTCAAAATACCTATGATTTCTTCACCCTTTGGTGTTTGACTAACTTTATCTAATTCATCAAAATAAAATACAGGATTCATGCTTTTATATGTTATTAATGCATCTACTATTCTACCCCAAGTACTTCCTTCATATGTATATGAATGACCCTCTAAATAACTACTATCAGTAGCACCACCTAATGGAATAAATACAAATGGTCTGTTTAATATTTTACTAACACCTTCCTTTACTAAAGTTGTTTTGCCAGTTCCTGGAGGCCCTTTAATTGCTATAGCATTTCCTACAGCATCTGGATTACTTATCCATTGACCAACTATTTGCATAATTTGCATTTTAGCATCATTTAACCCAAAACAACAATCATCTAATGTTTGTTTGGCATTTTCCATAAATTCATTTACTTTTTCTGGACCATCTTCTAATTTTACTGTCAAATGATTATATTTATCAAAAGGTATTCTCATAAATGTATCAACCCATTGTTTTGTTTTATAATATTCACCAGCACCGGGATCCATATAAGATAAAGTTTCTATTTTTTTTAATGCGTTTGCTTTATATTCAACTGGTATATTTGAATCCAATAATGATAATTTATACGGAACTTCAACGTTTGAATAACGATTCACTTCCTGTAATTGTTTTAATATTTTTTTTTGTTCACACGGTAACAAGGTTTTAAAATATTTTATATCATTCATAGAACCTTTTTGACGTAATAATTTTCTATAATTTTTAACATTTCTTTCCGTTTTCTTTTTATTTTTTTCTTCTAATTCTTTTTTTTCCTTTTTGGATTTTGCTTCACTTATTTTTTCTAAATATCTTAAAGCAGCTTCTTTACCTTTTTTATCGTTCATTTCAGTTAATTTTTTTAAAGAAGTTAATAAGTCTTTATCTTCTTTATCTTCTTTATCTTCTTTGGATATTTCTACAAGTTTTATATATTTTGATTTTATACGTCTTTGTATTTCTAATGTTTTATCATCCAGTTTAACATCGTAAGTTGTATTTATTTTTTTTTTTCCTAAACGAACTTTAGTTATTTTTCCAGTATAAAATTTGTCCCAATCTTTTAATTTCATTTTAATACTATCGCCTTTTTTATATTTACTTTCACTCTTTTCTTTTTTATTTTCTTTTTTATTTTTACTTAATTTTTTAAAAGCTGTTGCTTTTTTTCTTTTTTCAGTGGTTGTTAGTTCGTGGTCAGATTCAGATTCTTCTTCAGTATCAATTATAACTTCTTCATTTTCTTCTGTTTCCCAACCTTCTTCATAGTAGTCATCATAATCACCATACATATCATCTTCATCATAACCCATTCCTTGTCTGCCACCTACCGTAAAAACTATATTAAATTTCATATTGTCTTTTAATGTCTGTAATTCATCATCATCCAATTCTTCATCTTCATTTTCTGGAAAATCATATTCTTCAGACATTTCCTCTTCATCTTCCTCTTCACCATCTTCTTCTTCAGTGCTGTAATAGTCCATATCAATTCCATCTCCATATTCTTTTACTTGTTTCTTCTTTTTAGATTTTTTTGAAATTTTTTTATTTTCTTTTTTATCTTTTTCTTTAATACCAGATTTTTTATTTAGTTTTTTTTCAGTTTTTTCCATTTCTTTTACCTTTTTATTTTGATATTTGGATGGAAACATTTTACTAACAAATTTTTGAAATTCTAATCTGCTCATTTCTTCATCTTCAGATTCATCTTTAGGATCCCATTCACTATTATCACTATCACTATCACTAGTAATATTTTTTTTATATTTTTTCTTTTTCTTTTTTCTTAAATTATAACGTGATGTATCTTTTTGTGGTGTTTTATTATGATTCGTTTTATCGTCCTTTTTTGGCATTATTTTAATATATATATATTTGTTTATTATTTTAAATATTTATATCAATTTAAATTTATGTGACCATAAAATCTAGAAAATTAGATTTATATGAATTAAATTGATATAAAAAGAAACTTAAATATAATCTGATAATTATACAGAAGCAATGATAGAATCGATGAAACCTTCTAAAATTATTGGAATCCAATTTAGTGTTTTATCTCCTGAGGAGATAAGACAATCTTCAGTAGCAGAAATTGTTTCAAGAGACACATATATAAATAATAAACCAGTTATGGGTGGATTATTTGATCCAAGAATGGGTGTTTTAGATCCTGGATTAATATGTCCCACCGATGGATTGGGATATATGGATACACCCGGATATTTTGGACATATTGAATTAGCACGACCTATATTTTATATACAATATTTAGAAACTATAAAAAAAATATTAAGATGTGTTTGTATACGGTGTAGTCAATTAAAAATTGATAAAGTAAAACACAAACATTGTTTAAAATTGTCTTCAAAAAAAAGATGGGATTATGTATTTCATACTGCAAGTAAAATTAAAAGATGCGGTGAAGAAACTTGTGGGGGGTGTGGAGTAAAACAACCTAGAAAAATTTATAAAGAAGGGTTAGCAAGTCTTTTTGCAGAATGGGATAATGTTGATGGTATAGAAGATGAACAAGGTAATGTTAAAAATAAAATTACTATGAGATATACTCCTGAAATGATTTTAAAATTATTTAGAAGAATTTCTGATGAGGATGTTAGTTTTATGGGGTTCAGTCCTATATATTCACGTCCTGATTGGTTTATATGTCAAGTATTAGCTATTCCACCTCCTGCTGTTAGACCATCTGTCAAACATAATTCACAGCAAAGGAGTGAAGATGATATTTCACACATTATAGTAAATATAATTAAAGCTAATAAAACTTTACAAGAAAAAATACAACAAAATGCTTCCCAAAAGGTAATTGAAGATTGGACCACAGTATTACAATATTATTGTGCTACAATGATTGATAATAAAATACCCGGTGTTGCTGCTGTAGCTCAAAGATCAGGAAGAGCTTTAAAATCTATCAAAGAAAGATTAGTTGGAAAACAAGGACGTGTTAGAGGTAATCTTATGGGAAAAAGAGTAGATTTTAGCGCTAGATCAGTGATAGGCCCTGATCCTAATTTATCTATTAGAGAGTTAGGAGTTCCAGTAAAAATAGCAAAAAATATTACATTTCCTATTAAAGTCAATAAACGTAATTTAGCTTATCTTACTAAATTAGTTCAAAATGGACCCGATATTCACCCCGGCGCAAATGTATTGGACAAAAAGGGCGGATATAGTATTTCCCTTAGACACAAAGATAGAAATACTATTAAAATAGAAGAAGGTGATGTTGTTCATAGACATATGGTTGATGGTGACCCGGTATTATTTAATAGACAACCTACTTTACATAGGATGTCAATGATGTGTCATATAGCAAAAATTATGCATGTTGGTAGCACATTCCGCATGAATGTTGCTGATACTAAGCCATATAACGCAGATTTTGATGGTGATGAAATGAATTTACACGGGCCACAAGACGAAGAATCACAAGCCGAATTAATGTATCTAGCTAATGTTCCTCAACAAATTATTTCACCAGCAAATAATAAATCTATTGTTGGTGTATTTCAAGATTCACTATTAGCTTCTTATAGATTTTCTAGAAAAGATATCAAATTTACACATAGAGAAGCTATGAATTTACTTATGTATTTAAAAGATGTTGATGTTTCATTATTTCAAAAAAAGAAAAAAAAGAAAATTGATAATTTTGATTTATTAACACAAATATTACCTCCTATTTCTACAAAATTCGCAAATGGTGGTTATGATTCTAGTGATAACAAAAAAACTACTAATAATATAATTGAAATTGTTAATGGAAAATATAAAAGAGGACAATTAGATAAAGGTGTTCTAGGAGGTGCTTCTAAAGGTCTATTACAACATATTTTCAATGATTATACATATACGCACTGCTCCGATTTTGTAGATAATTTACAATCATTAGTCACAGAATATATGAAATTAAGTAGTTATAGTGTTGGCATTAGTGATCTTATTTCTGATAATAAAACACGTAACGATACAATGGATGCTATTATTGGAAAGAAAAAAAACGTAAAAGAATTAATTGATCAACTACATCTAGATGTTTTTGAAAATAATACAGGAAAATCTAATGAAGTTGAATTTGAAACACAAGTTAATAATATTTTAAATAAAGCACAGGAAGAAGCTGGTAAAATAGGTAGAAAAAGTTTAGATAAAAATAATAGATTTGTTATAATGGTTAAAGCTGGAAGTAAAGGTTCTAATATTAATATTGCTCAAATGATTTCATGTGTCGGACAACAAAATGTTGATGGTAAAAGAATTCCTTATGGTTATGAAGATAGAACATTACCACATTATACAAAATATGATGATTCACCAGAAGCACGTGGATTTGTTGAAAGTTCATTTATTCAAGGTTTAACTCCCGAAGAATTATATTTCCACGCTATGGGTGGTAGAACTGGACTTATTGATACAGCTGTAAAAACTAGTCAAACAGGTTATATTCAAAGAAGGTTAATTAAAGGTATGGAAGATTTAAAAGTTTGTTATGATATGACAGTTAGAAATAATAAAAATAAAATTATACAATTCTCTTATGGAGAAGATAATATCAATTCAATGAAATCAGAAACTCAACAATTGCCTATTATTAAAATGACATTAGAAGAAATATATGCTCATTTTCAAATTCCAGAAGATGATAAAACAAATAAAATGCTCACTACAAATTATACTACTAGTGCTAAAAAAAGAATAAAAAAACAAAAACAAAAATTAAAAAATAAAACATTGAATATGATCAATTATATCATTGATATAAGAGATGATTTAGTAACACACGTATTTAATTATATTGATAATATTAAAATTTATATCCCTGTTCATTTTTATAGAATCATGAACAATATTCAAAACCAACTTCATATTAAAAAAAATTTTATGGTTGATATAACACCATTAGAAGTATATGAATTAACAGAATATTATTATAATATTCTAGAATCTAATAAATTATGGAAACCTACACAATTATTTAAAATTGCTTGGTTTTATTATCTCTCACCTAAAGAAATAATAGTATTAAGAAGATTTAATAGAAAAGCTTTAATTGTATTATTAGAAACTTTAATTTATAATTATAAAAAAGCAGTTGTTCATCCAGGTGAGATGGTTGGTATGATAGCAGCTCAAAGTATTGGAGAACCAACAACACAAATGACATTAAATACATTTCATTTTGCCGGTGTAGCTAGTAAAAGTAATGTAACACGTGGTGTGCCAAGAATTGAAGAAATATTATCACTTAGTGAAAATCCAAAAAATCCATCTATTACTATATTCTTAAAAGATGATGAAGAAGAATTTGTTGAAAATGCTCAAAAAATTAAATATAAATTAGAATATACTTGTTTAAAAGATATATGTGAAACAGTAAGTATTTGTTTTGATCCTAAAAGAAAAACAACATTAATAGATGAAGATACAGAAATTCTTCATAAATATTTTATGTTTGAAAAAATGATCAATGAAGCAAATGAAACTGACACAAATGAAGACGAAGACGAAGAAAATAAAAAATACTCTAGATGGATTATTAGATTAGAAATGTCTAAAATTGAAATGCTTGAAAAATCTATTTCAATGGATGATATTCATTTTGCTATTAAATCAAGTATCAAACAAGACGTTGAATGTATATATAGTGATTTTAATTCAGATAATTTAATATTTAGAATTAGATTAGTTGCTAGTTTAATGAAAAATAAACAAAAATCTTTAGATCAAACAGATGAAATTTATATGTTAAAAAATTTACAAGAAAATTTACTTAACAATATAGTCCTTAGAGGTATTAAAAATATACCAAAAGTTATAATTAGAAAAGTCAGTAATAATTTAAAACTTAAAAATGGAAATTTTGTTAGTCAAGACACGTGGGTTTTAGATACAGTAGGAAGTAATTTAATTGATATATTAGCAGTTGATTATATTGATAGATACAAAACAATCACTAATGATATCCAAGAAGTATATAAAGTTTTAGGGGTAGAAGCAGCTAGACAAACTATATATAATGAAATAGAAGAAGTAATGTCATTTGATGGAACATATATTAATCACCACCATATAGCAATGTTATGTGATAGAATGACTGCTACACAAAAATTAGTATCTATATTTAGACACGGTATTAATAATGATGATATTGGTCCTATTGCTAAAGCCAGTTTTGAAGAAACACCTGAAATGTTTTTAAAAGCAGCTAGACATGCGGAATTAGATCTTATGACTGGTGTTAGTGCAAATGTTATGGTTGGACAAGAAGGCAAATTTGGAACTGGAACATTTCAAATATTACTTGATCTAAAAAAAATGGAAACATTTGAAGGAGAAATATTAGAAAGTAAAATGATTGATTTAGAGAATCAATTAGGTATTGAAGACCCTAATGATAAATGTTCAATTAACAATATAAAAATAAATAGTTCTATTGACTATATTAATCCAAAAGATACGGGTGATATTGATACCGAATATGATCCCGGTTTCTAAAAAAAAAATATTAATAATTTGTATGAAACTACTTATTAATATTATGAAAAAATCAGTTAAAAAATTTTTTAATAAACCAGATTTTCCTGGAATTAAAACATTTTTTATTTTAGCAGATTTATGTCCAGATACCCACGTTACATTTTTTTATGAAGATTTAATAAATAATGAATTTATAAGCTATGACGATACCGCATTGTCACTAGAGTCATTAGATAAATATATCGGTTTATATGTTTATTCTAAAAAAATATATAACGTCTTAAATAGATTTGCATATAATTGGAAAATAAAACATACAAAAGTATATGAAATGCGTACAGATTTATATTTAAATCCATTATCCAATTATCCAAATAATCAAATAACTACTGTCATTGAAAATAATACACAATATAATTTCCGTATTACAGATATAATTAATATATGGAAAGAAAGTTTATTTTCTTGTAAAGGATTATTTCCCGAACCTACATATATGAAAAATCCATATACAAACATTATATTTTCAAAATTTAATTTATATAATCTTTACTTTTCTATTTATCATAGCTCTTTTCATATACCAATTATTATACAATTATATTTTTATTCATCATTTAATTTACAATTATTTATGTCTAATAATTATCCTACATTAAAAGAATTTTGTATTAACCGTTTCATAAAAGAAGGTAATTCATATGAAAAATACGAACAAATAAATAATATGTTTTACCATTATAGAAAGGACATTAGTTATTGTTATGTCCCACTTAGACAAGACCTTAATTTTCAACATATGACTTTATATGTAGATAAATTATCCAAACCATTGAAGTTTTATTTATTATCAATGTTTTCTTGTAATATTTGGAATAAAGATACAAATTCCAATTCCGCATTAAGGTTATTAAAAAAATTTATCTTAAAAAATCCAGAAGAAATTATATATCCTAGAATACCACCCAATAGATCACTTACCGAAACAAGAAATAGAACAAGTTCATTAAGACGTAGAATAAATCGTAGAAATGCTGTTATTGAATTACCACGTGTTCCTAGTATTGAAATACCTCCACCTTCCAATATTGTTCCTTCTATTCAAGAAACAAGAGAATCTTTAAATGAATTAATAAACGATATTGATTTAGCTACCGTGAACCCTGATGCTGTTACACCTTTCTTACCTAGCAGACAATTACCTAGAACACCTCTTAGACAAAATAATTAATTGATAAATAAATTAAATAATTATTTAAGGTAATACAAATGTTCTACGCATTTTTTTTACATTATTATTTCCACCTGTTTTAGGTTTTTGTTTTATTTTTTTTAATTTTATTTTTGATCTATGTTTTTTTAGACGTTCTCTTCCTTTTCTTCTTATTTCTTCTATTTTTTTTTGATTTGATGATTTAAAAGAAGTAAAAAATTGTTCTACAGGTATCAACATCCCTACTTCGTCTATAAAATCTTTTATATATTTTTGTTCTATCATTTTATTATTATTTAAATATATTAATCCATAACGCGGATATCCATAACTTGAATCTATTGCTTTATTTGGGAAAGATTTATTTGGTTTTGTATTCATTCCATTACATACTATTATATAAATAGGTTTATCATCTATAATAGTTGATAAATAATTTTTATTATTCAAGGGTAATATAGAACTATGTTTATTTGTTATCAACACGCTATTTATTTTATATCTTTTTAATAATAAATATATATCTATTTCTGTTATAAAATAATTAGCACTTGATATATGTGTTTCTAATTGAGAATCATTATTTAAAACATCCGCTGTATTTTTTTTCACTTTTATTAAACTAGATGATTTAAACATATTATATAAAATGTTTTCATCTTGCGTATTTTTTAAATTCTTTATTTCTTCAAATAACTCTTTTTTTATAGTGATAATATCTGTTTCTTTTTTATTTTTTCTTTTTAAATTATCATTTATTATACCCAATAACATTTCAAAAGTACAAAAAGCTGATTGTTTATAATGCCGTATTTCTAAATCTTTTAATTTTAATTTCTGCCAATTCATTAATTTTAATGATACTTCAGGACTATAAATACAAGAGGAATCATCTTCTTTACTATCTACATTTATATTAAAAATAGTTTTTATTGGTATATGTTCTATTGGATTTGCTGTTTCAAAAACCTGTTTATTAGTTATAAATTCATTAAATTCTATGGCTATTAGATCTTCAAAATATTTATTCAATAATACATCTTCTAACAAAATTATTTCCTTACCAGTTAAATTATAACTTATATTTTCAAAAGACAAAAATGTTCTTGGTGTTAATATATATTTTCTAATTTTGGAAAATCTTATCAATTCATCAGACAATCTTAAGAAATATTTCTCTGAATTATCATCATTATTTAATAAATTTTCCTTAGGCAACAATAAAGAACAAGAACCTGAATTAAAAGAACAATTTATTTTATCACTACAGTTTTCTTTATCTAAACCAAAACATTTAAATAATTCATTTATATTTTTTAAATCATTCATTTTATATGTTATAAAATTTACTTTTTCCATCATAATATCTTTTATATATTTACTAATTAATTCCAATTTTTTCATATAAGATATTTTTATATCATTTAATGTTTCAATTAATGTAATTTTAACGTTTCTATTTTTTTTATTACCCAAAAACATTTTAAATGAATTACGAAACATGTTATAAAAATTTGTTTCTAGTTTTATTTTTTTTACAATTAGATTTCTTTCTTCATCTTTCGTATCGTTTTCCAAAACATAATTATCAATACTTAAAATACTTTCTTGCTTTAACGTTTTTAAATCATCTAATATATTCGTTTTTATTATAGGCTCCACGGGAACAAATTGATTGGTTTCAGTTATTATACCAACTACCATTTCATCTGATATCACTTTTAATTTTGGTTTGCACGGAATATCGTTATTACTAAGTTTCATTAATTCATCATATGTTTGTTCATATTTGAAATAAATATTAGGATTTGTACTAAAAATAAAACTATATTCTTGATTTAACGATGATGGTAATACTGGCACATATACTTTTCTTTTATTTTTTTCAATTATTAAAGCTATTACTTGATTATTCATATTTAATATTTGATTATCTATATTATAATTTTTATTGGTTAATAATTCAATTAATTTATATAATGGTTTATTTTTTTTAAACTTATATACATGTTTTGATATACTGGTTTCACCCAAACAATATTTCAAATTTTCATTTATTATTAATGTTAAAATTTCCAATAATTCAGGCGTATTTTCTCGTATTTTTTCCATAGTAAAAAATTTATTTTTTACTGTTTTGGTTTTAATACGTTTAGTCTCTCCATATATTTTTTTTATTTGACATAAAGGTTCATAATAATTATTTTTAGAATATAATAAAACTGTATCTTTAGATTTATCAAATAATGTTGTAGAATAATCGGTTTTTGGACAAATTAATTCTATTTTATCTGTAATATCATCTGAAGGACTATTAAAAATAAACATATTTATACCTTTTTCAAATAATAATCCATTTTTAGATTTGGGCTGGCAAATAAAATCCCATAAAAATTCGTAATTTATTTTTGTTTTTTTATCTCTTAAATAAATTATAAAATTTTCATAAGATAGTATTATTTTTTTTAAATACTTTTCTTCTTTTAGTTTCTTTATTATATTATTATCACTATATTTTGATATATCTATTTTATCCTCATAATTTTCTTCTTTTTCAAATGTAAGCACCAATGTCCCATTATATACTGAAATAAATTTATCTAACGTTAAATTTTTAATCAATTCTTCTTTTATATCTTCAATAAAAAATTTTTCATCATATAAAAATGCTATACAAGCCAAAAAACTTTGATGTTTTTCTTGTATTGGTTGATTTATACCATGCCTCAATAAACAAAATTTGTCATTTTTTAAATCATTTCCTTTTTGACAAATTTCACGTGAATTATAACCTAAAAATTTTTGTAATGTTATAGGTAGAAAACCTGTTTGATTGTATTGTAATGGAAAAGATTCTAATAATGGTCCCTTATCTGATATATATTTTTTCTTTCTTACTTTTTTCTTCCCCGGTGTTTTTGTAATGACTCTCTTTTCTAATTGATCAACATCTTGATTACAACTTTTATATAATTCAGAACTTCCTTTTTTTGGAATAGGTCTTGTATGTAATTTACCGTCTTTTATACTATCAAAATCAATATTTCCATCTCCATCTCTATTAAAAGATGGCCCATCGTCATTCGGACCACCCGGTTTATACATATTTTTTAATTCTATTCCACCGGGGCAATCTTTTTGTGGTGTTAATTTCTTTTTGAATTCTTTATCATCTATATGATACCATCCTTCTTGAATACTACGTGTTAAAGGTTTATCACCCCTAGTTTTATTTTTATTTACTGGTTTTTTTGTTCCTTCATTATAAACCCACTCTTTTTTTACATACCTTGTTTCCCCTTTTATTTCTATTTCTTTCCAATCATCCGGTATTTTGCAAATAAAAGGTTTTTCATAACAACAAGGCACACACATTCCATCCGGGTGTTTAGATTTATCCATAAATCCCGGATATAATTGTTTATAAACAAGTGGATTTTTTGTTTTTGATTTTGAACGATGAAATAATTTATCCGTAAATTCAAATATTCTTTTATTTTTTGGAATTTTTTTAGCACCTTCGGGTATCACAGCATCCCAACCACCACATTCTCCTTTATTAACTTGATCTATTGTCAAACTACGTGATCTATTATTATCATCTCTTATACACCAAAAACGCGGACAAATATAATGATACTTTTCTTTACCTGTTCCATACGTTATATGTTCGTCATACGAAGAACTATTATTTTTTTTATCCTGATCATCTATATATTTTTTCTCTTCTGATGTTAGCATTACTGGCTGCTTTCTATATTGCCAAGGACAACCTTTTGAATATGCATGAAATTTTCCTTCAGGTTTTTTTAAAAATAATCTTGGTTCTAACTTTTGTCTTTTTTCTCTAAAAATACTTTTTGATCCAGATAACGGTAAGCCTTCTAAATCTATATCTATACCACCTCCTTCCATTTCTGGAAATGGACTTTCATCGTCATCTGAAAATGATGGCGGTGATACCAAATTTTCTCCTTCTTCTTTATTTCCTTCCCCTTCTTCCTCTTCTTCTTCTTCTTCATCATCTGAAAAATCCGGCGGACTTTCCAATTCAATATTTTCATTTACCTGCGTATTAGTTATTTTATCTTTACCTATTTTACTTATTATATCACCCATCTTATCATCTTCATCAATATTTAATTCATCTTCATTTTCACCTTCATCTACTTTCGCACCAAATAATAATGTTAAAACATCATCATCATCGTCTTCATCATCACTTTCATTCACAAAAGATGTTGCGTCGGTTTTTTGAAATTTTAATATATCTTTTTCTTGTTCATTTTTTAAATCTTGATCCTGAATAATATCTTTTATTTTTTTTTTTCCTTTACACATTGTTTTTACTGTCTTGTTTTTATCATCAAAAATAATTTTTAATACCGCATCAAAAAAAATCTTCATTTTTTCTAAGTAATTTATATTATCTATATTACCTATTGTTATTTTTGTTCCTTGTGTAAATTTACCATCGCTTCTTTGTAAATTACTTTTTATTATTACATCAAATCCCGGATTACTTTCTATTGTTATACTTTTATTTTCAAAAGTTTCTTGTTTCAAATCCACATTTCTTCTCCAAGTTTCCAACTGTTTTTGCGATTGTTCTTCTGATAATGAAAAATTATTTTGTAAATTTTCCATTATTTCTACCCTACCTATATTATTTCTATGACAAATTGTTAGAAAAGCATTTATACTATCCATTTCTATAAAACTAGATACTCTCTTATATGTTAAATTTATTTCATCTTTACTTGTTTTTATTTGTCCTTTATGAACATTAAATATGGAAGATAAGCAAGATATATATTTATTCAAATTTATTTTTTCATTATAATTTATATTTATTTCATATATAATATCATTTATTTCTACATTGTCTTCAAATAATCCTTTAAATACTGTAAATTTATAACCACTTTGTTCTAAAAAATTATTTATTTTATCCAATAACAATTTATTAATATGAGTATCTAAAAATGTTATGATATCTTTTAAATCTATAACTTTCAACATTTCTAATTTTATTTCTATATTTCCATTTTCTAAAAACTCACATAAAGCATATATACGTGCATCTTTAATATAATATCCAACTTTTTTCTTTTTTGCTAATTCTTTTGACAATTTATTTATTTGATATTTTTTATTATTAAAATCTATATACAATTGAGGGATCTTTGAACCATTTGTAGAATAATTATTACCTGTATATAAACGATAAATATTTTCTATTCTAGATCCTGGATTATATTTTATTAATGGCATTTCATCATTAGAATTTATAATTTTAAAAATAATTTCCAAAGGTAATTTTATCATACTATGTGGATGTATTGTAAAATGTAATTTTTTTATACCTCTTGTCATATAATCTACCACAAAACTTTTATCTTGCTCCAACTCATATAATAAGTCTATTGTTTCATTATATTTTTTGAAGTTATTTTTTAAACGTTTTTTATCGTCAGATATAAGCTTATTTCTTTTTTTTTCTAACTCTTCTAATGATTTTACTTTCCCTCTCGTATATAATAAAGGAAAATACATTTTTAATAAATATTCTTCATCGCTAAACTTGGTTTTAGAATATGTAATTATATCATCAGCTAAACAAAAATTAATATTATTATTAATAATATTACCAAATTCAAATAATATATATTTATTTTGTGTTGATAAAAGATTTGTTGATTCTTCCTTTAAAACGTCGTCAATAGTTTCATTATGGTATGGATTTGAATTAAATGGATAATTCTTTTTAAAAATTATTTTTTGTCCTATAGGTAATGAAATATTATGCAATTCATTCCAATCTATATTAATATCATTTAAATCATCATAATTATATGATTTTTTTTTGGAAATATAATTATTACATGTTTTTTCAAAATTATAAGATTCATTTCTAATATTATTCAAAAAATCACATATTTTATTATATTTTAATTCTATTAATTCATTCTGAGTTATTTCATTGTAAATAGCATTTATATTTAAACGTTTTTTTATACTAGCAAAAAAATATAATTCTTTTGACGATATATTTAATTTACTATATTGTAATAATTTTTCTTTTATTGTTTGTATTGTGTCATCATTATAAATATTACATTTTATTGTTTCATAAGGAATATTATTTTTTCTAATATTCGACCATTCATTATCATTAAATATTTCATTATTTAAATGATCTATTAATCCATTTTTTCTTTCAGTTATCTTATATTTTGTAAAAATGTATATTTTTTTTATTTCATTATTTGATATATAATTTAACTTATATATTTTAGACATTTATATAAATATAAGTTAAAATAATATTTATATAAATAATAAAATTA
>MDTB01122293.1_pt1 | contig 23651 bp, 26 predicted proteins | sample 811161 | NCBI WGS metagenome assembly MDTB01 (sample SAMN05326650, study PRJNA326480) | marine metagenome | isolation source: seawater | place: Mediterranean Sea | collected 2009
AAAAAGTTTTATGTTATATTTTCTCATATCACTTTTCAAACCTTTACAAAACTCTGTTAACCATTTATCAAGATTGTTTTTTGGTAATGCAATATTTAGAAAAAAACCAAAAGGATAAGCACCCATTGCCGCAATATCAGACAAGTTGATTCTCAATAACTTTTTTGCTAACAGTTTTGGATCACAATTTTTTTCAAAATGCTTATCTTCAATCATCATATCTGTAGAAATAACTAAATTATGTTTTTTAAGAAACGCTGAGTCATTTTCCAAACCTAAAGATTCAACATTTTTTGCTAAAGGTTTGAAATATTTTTTTATAATTTGTTGTTCTTTATCCATCTGTTTCCAAATTATTGTAAATTTTGTCTAGAATAGCGTTAATAAATTTATTTTCTTTTTCGATACTAAAAGATTCTGCAATCATAAGATATTCTGAAATAATAATTCCTAATGATGTTTTAGGAAATAAAATCATTTCAGAAATAGCTACTTTTAAAATAGCATGTAATACTTTTGAAAGTCTATTAAGAGGCCAATCATTTAAAAGATGGTTATTTATTAATTTATTAATAAATTCTTCTTTCTCAAAAACATTATTATAAATTTTTAAAAAAAAATTTTTATCGTATTTTTCCTTTTTAAAATCGCTATGCATGTCGATAAAAAAATTAATATCTTTTTCAGAGATAAAATCATTTCTAATTTTGTTTTTATCAAACCCAAAACTTTCATTAAAAGTTGCTTGAACAACTAAATATCTTGATAAAGATTTGGAAATGAATTTTCCTTTCACTTCATTCTGTGATGATGTCATAACTTTTAACTTTTATTTGATTCACTTATAGATGAATAAATTTTAATTCGCGAGAATTTAATAAAAAATTAAATAATCTCAAATAAATTGCAACAAACTAAAGCTGCTTTTTTACCTAAATTTTTTTTCTTCACATCTGATCTTTCTAAAGCTTGATCAAGGTTGTCGACTGTAAGAATTGCCGAACCGACTGGAATGCATTCTTTATATGCAATTTTGTAAATATGATTTAAACAAATATTTTTTACCACTTGATAATGATCTGTTTCTCCCTTGATTATACAACCTAAAACTATAAAGCCATCAAAATTCTTTTTGAACTTATATAATATAAAAGGAATCTCGAGTGAACCATCAACTCTTTTTTTTTCATATAAAATTTTTTTTTGTTTAAGATAAGATTCTGCACCACATAATAAATTTCTAGAAACTTTTGGATAAAAGTCAGAAAATATTATTAAAATTTTCTTAGATTTTCTTTGTACCATTTACTTCTAATCCGAATCCATCTATACCGATAATATTTTTTGTTGATGTAGTCAAAAGAGTCAATTTTTTTACTCCAAGACTTATCAAAATTTGTGCTCCTATTCCATATTCCTTAAGAATTTTACCTTTACTTTTTTTTTTGACATCTTTCTTTAAAATTTCTTTTTTTGGGTTTCTAATAATTACAATAACTCCACAATTTTGTCTGCAGATAATTTCAATTGATTTTTCTAGATCTCTGTTTTCTAAGTCTAGAAGATCTGAAATAATATTTAGACTGTGCATTCTAACCAATACATTCTCATGATTTGTTATTTTTCCTTTTACAAGAGCTAGATGCTCAGTTTCATCAATTAAATTTTTGTATGTAAACATTTTAAATTCACCATATTTGGGAAGATTTAAAGTTTCTGATTTAATTGGTTTAATAAACTTATCTTTTTTAAGTTTATATTCTATTAGATCTTTTATGGATGACATTTTTAATTTATGTTTTTTACAAAACTTTATCAAGTCGTTAAAACGTGCCATTGACCCGTCGTCATTCATAATTTCACAAATCACACCATATGGACTTCTCTGACCATTAGCTAGTCGAGATAAATCAACTGCTGCCTCGGTATGTCCTGCTCTTTCAAGAACTCCCCCATCTTTCGCAATCAAAGGAAAAATATGCCCGGGGCTGACAATATCTGATGAAACTGTTTTTGGAGAAACTGCTACCTTTACTGTATGAGCTCTGTCTTTTGCGCTTATTCCTGTTGTTACTCCTTTTTTCGCTTCAATTGAAACTGTAAAAGCTGTTCTATGCCTACTTAAATTATTATCAGTCATAAGTTTAAGATTTAGCTTTTGAAATCTTTCTTTATCAAGAGCTAAGCAAATCAATCCTCTTGCATATTTTGCCATAAAATTAATTTTCTCGGCAGATACACTTGATGCACAAAAGATTAAATCTCCCTCATTTTCTCTATGTTCATCATCAACTACAACGACCATTTTGCCTTCAGATAAATCTTTTATGATTTCAGGTATTGGTGATAGAAAAGTTTTCATTTATTTAAGGCCCTAAAAACATATCTAGCCAGCATATCTATCTCAACATTGAAAGAATCCCCTAGTTTTGAAAATTGTAAATTCGTGTGTTTCCAAGTAAATGGAATAATGCTTATTTTAAAGCTGTCTCTACCTACTTCGTTAACAGTTAATGAAATACCATCAATAGAAATTGAACATTTTTGGGTTAAATACTTTAGAAGAATTTCATGTGCTTCAAATTTTAAGATCCAAGAGTCCTTATCGTTGTTAATTTCCTTTAATATACATATTCCATCAACATGTCCAAAAACTAAATGCCCACTAAGATCATCACCCATTTTTAATGATCTTTCTAAATTGATTTTATCGCCAGTGTTTTTTTTTTTAAAATTTGTCTTCTGAATTGTTTCATTCGATAAATTACAATAAAAAAAGTTCTTAACTACTTTGGACACTGTAAGGCAAACTCCGGAGCAGGATATCGATTCACCTAATATAATATCTTTATAATCTGATTTGATTTCTAGAAATCTGTTGTCTTGATCCCATGATTTAATTACTCCGATTTGCTGAACAATTCCCGTAAACATATTCTTATAAGTTTTTAGTGTTTTTTACCAAAATTTCTAAATTATTATTTTTAACATTAGTAGAACTTTTAAATAGGAATAAATTTTTGTAATTTCTATTTTCATTTTTAAAAATATCTAGTCCTTGAGATCCAATCAAAAAATTTGATCTAAAAATTATTATTTCATCAATAAGATTTGCTTTCAAAAATGAAGTGAAAATCTTACTACCACCCTCCACTATGAGATTTTGAACACCAAGATTACTTAATTCCTTAAGTATATTTTTAAGATTAAAGTTTTTTTCATCTAATTTAATAATTGTGACTTTTTTTTTTAAAAAATTAACTGTTTTTTCTTTTTTAGTTTTTGCAGTAAAAACTATGGTAGGAAACTTCCTACAGTTCTTGAATATTTCTGAACTGGGTTTTAATCTTAAATTTTTAGATAAAACAACTCTTAACGGTGAAAAATTTTCCAAACCCGCAACCCTTACATTGAGTTTTGGATTATCGACTCTTACAGTATTACTCCCGACTAGTATTGCATCAGCTTCAGATCTTAATATATGTACGAGCTGTTTAGCTGATTTATTAGTTATATTATATTTTTGATTTGCCTTTATTGAAATTTTACTATCTAGCGAGCAACCAATCTTTAACGTTACTTTAGGCCTATTAAATTTTCTGTTAAATATGTATCCTTTGTAAATTTCCATTGCTATTTCCTTTAAATATCCGCCTTCAACTTCTATTCCTGAATTTTTTAGAGTTTTTTCCCCCAAACCATTTACTCTCGTATCCGGATCTTTCAAAGAGTAAAACACTCTTTGGACCTTAGATTCTAAAATTTTGGAAACGCACGATTCTTCTCTACCTTCATGACAACACGGTTCCAGTGTTGAATAAAGTGTATATTTTTTATTAGCATCAAAATTTAAATCTTTTAAAGAATTCGCTTCAGCATGAGGTCTTCCCCCATAACCTGTCATTCCAAAACTTACTATTTTATTTTTTTTCAAATATTTATCTGATTCAACTATTAAACTAACTACTGGCGGGTTTGGAAAAGTTGTACCAACAATTTTTTTTAAAAGAAATAGAGCGATCCTAATATATTTTATATCTAAATCCACTTCCTAATCATTTATTAAGTTTAAATTTTTATCAATAAATTTTCTAAAATCATCGGTTTCTTGAAAATCTTTGTAAACAGAAGCGAATCTAAGATAAGCTACTCTGTCAAGTTCTTTTAGAGCATCCATAACTAATTCTCCTACAACTTTTGTTGGGATCTCTGTTTCGCCTGAACTTTCCAACCTCCTCTGAATACTATTAGTTATCAGTTCAATTTGATCAGGATTTACAGGCCTCTTCCTACAGGATATACTTATGGATCTGACTAGTTTTTCTCTATCAAAAATGGTTCTAGCTCCGTCTTTTTTTATCACCATCAATTCTCTTAATTGAACTCTTTCAAAAGTGGTAAATCTAGCTCCACATGCTGGACAAGATCTTCTTCTTCTGATTGAACTGTTGTCTTCGGAAGGTCTGGAATCCTTTACTTGTGTTTCTTCATGACCACAGAATGGACATCTCATAAAATGGCTCTCCGGTTAGCAAAAAATCATTTAACAGCAAAGCTATTTGAGATTTATATAGCTGTGCTGTAAATTGGAAATTTTCCACATAGAGCTTTAACTTTGGATTTTACTTCTTGTTCAACCTTCGAATTGTCTTCGGGGTTGGAAGATAAGCCATCTAAAACATCTCCAATGAGATTTCCTACAATTCTAAATTCGTCTTTGCCGAAACCCCTGCTCGTTCCAGCAGGTGTACCAAGTCTGATACCCGAAGTTACAAAAGGGCTCTCAGGATCAAATGGAACTCCATTTTTGTTACAAGTTATTCCAGCATTTTCTAAAGATCGCTCGGCAGCTTTACCAGTTAAATTTTTTGGCCTCAAATCAACTAAAACCAAATGAGTGTCCGTACCACCTGAAACTACTTCCAATCCTCTTTCAAGCATGATCTCTGAAAGTACTTTTGAATTATCTACCACAGATTGTATATATGTTTTAAATTCGGGCTGAAGTGCTTCACCAAACGCCACTGCCTTGGCGCATATTACATGCATTAAAGGACCTCCTTGAAGACCTGGAAAAACAGCTGAATTGATTTTCTTGGCGTGACCTTCATTGTTAGTTAGAATAATACCGCCTCTTGGACCTCTCAGTGTTTTATGGGTAGTGGAAGTGACAACATCAGCGTATTTTAAAGGGTTAGGATAAATTCCTGTTGCAACAAGTCCTGCAAAATGAGCCATATCTACCAAGAAGATCGCCCCAACTTTGTCTGCAATAACTTTAAATTTTTGAAAGTCAATTATTCTTGGATATGATGAACCGCCAGCAATGATGAGTTTTGGCTTGTGTTGAAGAGCGAGTTGCTCGACCTCTTCATAATCGATTAGGGCATCGTCTTTTTTTACTCCATACTGTATTGCATTAAACCATTTTCCGGATTCGTTGGGTGGAGCACCATGAGTGAGATGACCACCAGCGGCAAGCGACATTCCCATTATAGTATCTCCGGGCTTTAAAAGAGCAAGGAAAACAGCTTGATTTGCCTGAGATCCAGAATGAACTTGAACATTAGCATAACCAGCATCGAATAATTTTTTTATCCTCTCTATGCAAATGTCTTCAACTACATCAACGTGCTCACATCCACCGTAGTATCTTTTACCGGAGTATCCCTCGGCATACTTGTTAGTTAGTATTGTGCCTTGTGCTTCAAGAACAGCTTTAGATACAATATTTTCTGAAGCTATGAGCTCGATTTGATCATTCTGTCTGTGATATTCGTTTTTTATAGCGTCTAGAACGGCTGGATCCGTTTGTGTTAGACTGCTTTCGAAGAAAATTTGCTCTGTCATAATGCCTCCATAATGTTTTACTTTACTAAATTAATCTTATCAAGTCTAGCTTGATGTCGACCACCTTCATATTTAGTTTTTAAAAATACTAATAAACATTTAATAGCTTCTTGTAAAGAAATCAACCTTGATCCTAAAACTAAAATATTTGCATTATTATGTTGTCTCGAAAGTTTAGCCATTTCATCAGTTAAACACAGAGCTGCTCGGACATTAATAAATCTGTTGGCAACTATAGACATACCTATCCCCGAACCACAAATAAGAACACCTCTTTCGAATTTATGAGAGTCAATCTCACTTGCTAATTTTTTTGCAAAATCCGGATAATCAACTGATTTAATACTAAATGTGCCAAAATCTAATAATCTAAATTTTTCACTGAATTCATTAATTAGTTTTTTTTTAAGTTCAAAACCTGCATGATCACTGGCAATTGGAATTTTTTGCATATTTAATTATCCTTGAGGTTTTTAATATCTCTTTTAAGTTGAGAGGAGAGAAAAAATAAGCCAATTATATTAGGTATAGACATTGCAAAAATCATTGAATCTGAAAAATTTATGACACTCTCTAAATTCATTGATGAACCAATAATTGTAAAACTTAAAAAAATTATTTTAAAAGAATATTTACTGAAATTACTCATTCCAAACAAATATGTCCAACACCTTAAACCATAATAGGACCAAGTAATAAGAGTTGAAATCGCAAAAAGAGTTATAGCAAGCGCTAATACGACTGGAAACCAATTAAAGACTGATTCAAAAGCTCTTGACGTTAATTCAACACCCTGAATTCCAGAGCTATTTTCATATACGCCTGTTATAATAATTACCAAAGCAGTCATAGAACATACTATTATTGTGTCAACTACAGGAGATAAAAGTGACATGAATCCAGTATTTAAATGATTATCACTTTTAGCAGGAGCATAAGCAATAGGTGCTGAACCAATTCCAGATTCATTGGAAAAAACAGCTCTTTTTACACCAGCAATCAGAGAACCTAGTAAACCCCCAACAGAAGCATCTATATTAAATGCACTTGAAAAGATTTTGTAAAATGACTCCGGAAGCATATCAACATTAGCAAATATAATATAAAGACATGATAAAACATAAACAAAACCCATAATAGGAACCAACTTTGCTGTGACTTTTCCTATAGATTTTATTCCACCAATTATTATAAATCCTACCACCAAAGCAAATAAACTACCACCTAGCCATCCCTTGTCATAAAAGAAACTATTTTCTGATCCAGTTGCCACAACTATTTGCTGAAAAGCCTGGTTCGCTTGAAACATATTACCACCACCAAATGATCCTCCTATACAACAGATTGCAAAAAAAACTGCTAAGAATTTTCCTAATTTCTCATAACCTATATTTCCTAATCCATCGGACAAATATCTTATGGCTCCACCTGATACAGTGCCGTCCTCATGTATAACCCTATATTTATGTCCTAAACTCACCTCCACAAATTTTAGCGTCATACCAAAAAATGCGGTCAAAATCATCCATAACATTGCTCCGGGGCCTCCTATAGAAATCGCAACTGCCACTCCAGCAATATTTCCTAACCCAATAGTTCCTGACATTGCTGCTGTAAATGATTGAAAATGGGTAATTTCACCCGGATGATTAGGACTATCATATTTTCCAAAGGCAACTTTTAAAGCTCTTTTAAAATAAAAAATATTTACAAAATTAAAATAGAATGAGAAATATAAACTTGCGAAAACCAACCATAAAACTATAAAGGGTATTTGTGTTTCGAAAAGCGAAAAGCTTCCAAAAACAAAATTTGTAATTTTATCAGAAACAGGTTTTAATAAAATTTCAATATATTGATCTAAATTTTGATTCATATTATTAATTTAAACTAAAAAATTGCTTACTTCAAAATTTCAATTATTTTTTCATATGATTTTACAAGATTATTTTCTGAAATGCAGTAGGGTGGCATCAGGTATATTGTATTTCCTATAGGTCTAATTAAAAGTCCATTGTCAATGAATTTTTTTCTGATTAACTGGCTTTGGCTTGAACCATATTGATGCGAAATTTTATTATAATCGAAAGCCAGAATACTTCCTAACATTCTTATTTTAGATATGTTAGTGTTTTTTGATAATTCATTAGAAAATTTTTTATGAATTTTAGATATTAATTTAATTTTCTCAAATGTTTTATCAGTTTCAAATAATGTGAGTGAGCTTAATGCAGCTGAACATGCAATAGGGTTTGCTGAAAAGGTATGTCCATGCAAAAAACTTTTATTTATATCTTTATTTGTAAATTCTTCATGGATATATTCGCTAAAGACTGTGACAGCCAATGGAATAAAGCCACCTGTCAGTGATTTAGCCAAACATATTATATCTGGATCAACAGTCAAATGATTAGCTGCAAACATTTTTCCTGTTCTTCCAAAACCTGTCATTACTTCATCAAAAATAACAATAATACCCTCATTTTTGAACATCTCTACAAGTTCTGAACAAAATTCTTTCCTACACATTTTCATTCCATAAGCTCCTTGAACCAAGGGTTCAATAATTACAGCCGCGATCTCTTTTTTATTTTCCTTGATAATTTTATAAGCAGCATCTTTTGCTTTAAGTTCACTCTGAAGTAGTTGATTGTTACCCCTCCAATCTTCAGGAAAAGGAAGAAAATAGGTCATATTGAGCATATCTTCAAATGGCTTGTAGAAACCAGAAGAACGTCCAACTGCCATTGCTCCAAAAGTATCACCGTGATATCCTCCGTTAAAGGCAACGAATTTATTTTTCTTTTTTCCTTTATTAAACCAATATTGTATAGCGACCTTCATTGCAATTTCGACTGACGTTGAACCATTATCAGAATAAAAAATTCTAGATAAACTTTTTGGAAGAAGTCTAATAATTTTTTCAGCTAAGTTAACGGCTGGTTCGTGGGTAAATCCAGCAAATAAAACTTGTTCAAGTTTTTTTGATTGATTAAAAACAGATTGAATAATTTCTTTTCTGCAATGGCCATGAGTATTAACCCACCATGACGAAATCAAATCTATATACTGATTTCCGTCGATATCTAAAAGCAATTCATTTAAAGCTGAGTCAATAACAATTGGTTTATTGTTTTTCTTTATTTGAGTGAATGGATGCCAAAGAAACTTGCTGTCTTTTTTTAAAATTTGATATTTTGAGTTCATATATTTTTAAATAATATTTTCATTTGATCAATTGTTGATTTATTTATTTTTTTAAGATTTGGAATCATCGCCAAAATCTCAATTTTATTTTTATAATCTCTTTCTCCAAAATTTAATATTGTTTTAACAGTTTCTTCTTCTTTATCTCCGACAAAGACTAAACCTCTAAGTTTGATTTTTTTTCTTTTTAATAAATTTATTGATAAAAGTGTATGATTAATTGTTCCTAAAGAAGTTCTGCAAACTAAAATCACTGGTAATTTAAAGAATTTTGCCAAGTCAGCCATAGTAGAATTTTCATTTATTGGTACATTTAACCCACCCGCACCTTCTATAAATAATTTTTTTGTAAATTTTTGATTTAATAGACTCTTAAAATCTTCCATCTTTATTTCAATATTTTCCTTTTTTGCGGCAATATTTGGACTAGCTGGAGTCTGAAAGAAAAATTGCTCTTTAAGAATTGTTTTTTTTTTACAAATATCCTCAATTATTTGAGAATCTTTTTTTCCATTGTCGCCAAGGCCACACTGTATTGGCTTATGGTAGATAGCATCAAATTTATTAACCAGAATAGCTGAAGCTATTGTTTTACCTACATCTGTATCAGTTCCAGAGATAAAATATCCTTTAATCATTAATCTTATTTCTTCCTAATGAAAATGTAACTTACAAAAAACTTAGCTAATATCTTTTCTTTATGACTTCTTAAACTTAAGATTTCTTTGATAGGTAAAGATTTTTTATTACTTACATTTGCCCCTACTTTTTTTAAGTCTTTTAAGAAATCAAGTAGGGTTTTGTAATTAAATTGATGCTCAATTTCCTTTATATAATATACAGACTTACCTTTGTTAAGAACAGACTTTAATTCATTTACATCAGGAAATATATTGAAAAACTTCCTTTGTGAATCTTGTAAATTATTAAGACTATTAGAGTTTGGTAATGAAATTAAAATTATTGAATCCTTGACAACATTGTCTAAAATTTTTTTTATTAATTTAAGAAAATTTTTTGACCAATGCAAAGACATATTAGAAACTATTAAATTATAATTAACAAAATTGTCATACAAATCAAAATCCTCTTGCTGAACCGATATATTTTTATTTTCAAATTTTAATTTAGCTTTATTTATCATATTTTGGGAAATATCTAAAAGATGAATCTTTTTCAAAAAAAGTATATCTGATATTCTTTCACTTAGTAAGCCTGTTCCGCAACCTAGATCTAATAAATATATTTCTTTTTTTGATTGTTTAAGTTCATTTGAATAAAGATTTAATAAATTTTCCATTGCATCTATTTGAAGTTTTGAATGAGCATCATAATTTATTGATCCGCTATCAAAAGACTCTTTTACTTTTCTTTTGAATAATTTCACTTTAAATATTTCTAATCAATTTTTTGATCAACTTACTACACAACTCTGGTTCATTGTAAGGAAAGCCATGGTTGAAACCATCTATAAATCTTATAAAATGATTTTGTTTTTCTAAAAATTTAATTTTTTCTTTGTTAACATCAAGTATTTTATCTTTGTTACAATAAACAGAGAAAATCCAAGAATTTTGACGCTTAAATTGACTTACGTAATCTTTTACTAGTAATTCTTTCAATGAATAATTGAGGTTGTGAAAATTAATTCGTTCAAAATTTTCAGGATGTACATTACATTTTTTGTAAAAATTATTTAAAACATTTTCCGGTTGAATCTGAAATTGATTAATCATTTTAATTAATTTTTTTTTTATAGTATTGGAATTATTTTGAAAACTTATAAAATTTGGTACTCCAAAAAAATTTATAAGAACTTTACATTTAACTCTTTTTTTTAAAAAATAGTGAAGACCATAAGAATGGACAACAACAATACTGTTTCGATTTTTTAATTTTATTTTACTGCACTTTTTTTCTAAAAAGAAATTTAAATCTATAATCTCTGAAGAATTACTTACCCCATCATAATATAATTTCTCTTTTACAGGCTTCCAAAAGTTTTTATCGAATCCCCAACCATGAATAAAATAGAAATCATGCTTCATTTTGAATCATATGTTGAGATTGCATTTATAAACTTCTTGAGATGATTTAAGCTCATTGTTGCAGTTAGAGATAATCTTATTCTTTCAGACCCTCTTGGAACCGTTGGTGGTCTTACTTCTTTTATAAAAAAACCACAAGCATACAAATATTTTTGTAATTTTTTACATTTTTTTGGATCAGACAATATTATTGGAATAATGTGTGATTGTGAATTTGCTGTATCAAATTTTAGTTTTTTTAAGCTGTTAAGAATAAATTGGTAATTAACTCTAATTTTCTTTCTAAGATTACCTAGAGTTGGCATTTGTTTTACACTACTGTAAATAGCTCCTAAAACTGAGGGTGGTAAGACTGTAGAATAAATTAAACCAGCACATGAGTTAACAATAACTTTATGATATTTTTTGGAACATGATACAAACGATCCGTAACTTCCAAATGCTTTACTGAAAGTTCCCACACTTATTTCTTTATCATCTTTTGCATTATCTGAAGACAGTCCAAATCCATTTGTTCCTAAAACCCCCATCGCATGTGCTTCATCTAGATACAAGATCGTGTTGTACTTTCTTGAAAGAAATCTAATGCCATTAATATCCAATAAATCTCCGTCCATACTAAAAAGTGTTTCAGAAATAATAATTTTTTTTGTATTAGTAGGTGCTTCTTTGAGACGATCTTCTAAATCGTTCAAATCAAGATGATTATATCTTATGCACTTTTGCCTAGTAGTTAAACAACCATAATTTATACTTGAATGATTAAATTTATCAGAATATATCAAACATCGACTTCTTTTCCCCATGAAATTTCCAGTTATCGCCGGAATTAATGTGGCGTTTAATAAAAAACCATTTCCGATGATAATAGATGAATCATGTTTCGTATTTTTACTTATCAACTTCTCAATTGCATTTATTTTATCAAGGTTGCCAGTTACTAATCTTGAAGAAGACAAGCTTGATCCATACTTTTTTGTCCAGATAATAGATGTATTAATAATTTCTTTATTTTTCGATAATCCTAAATAATCATTGCTTGCTAAGTTCAATAATTTTTTCTTTTTAAAACCAATAATATCTAGATTATTTTTAAGCATTCTTGAACTATGATTAAAATCTTCAAGTTTTCTAAACAAAATTTTATTATTTGATATTATTTTAGTCACAGTTTATTATATTATAAATTAAACATTTTTGAAAAGAAGATTAATGAAAGAAGAAACTTTAGTATTACACGCAGGACATAGAAGAGACGAAACTACAACATCTGTAGCAGTTCCTATATATCAAACAACATCTTATCAATTTAATAACACAGAACATGCTTCAAAGTTGTTTTCATTACAAGAACTTGGAAATATTTACACCAGAATTATGAACCCAACATGTGCGGTCCTAGAAGAAAGGATGACCAAGTTAGACGAAGGAGCTGCGGCAATGGCTGTGAGCTCCGGACAAGCAGCCTCGGCATTCTCAATACAAAATGTTTGTCACGCCGGAGACAATTTTGTTAGTTCAACTGATTTGTATGGTGGAACATGGAATTTATTTTCTAATACTCTAAAAGAAGTTGGAATAGAATGCAGATTTGTGGATCCAACGAAACCAGAACAATTTGAAAATGCAATTGATGAAAAAACAAAATGTATTTATGCCGAAACTCTCCCAAACCCAAAGCTAAATGTTTTTCCAATTAGTGAAGTTGCAAAAATTGGCAATAAAAATAAAATCCCTTTAATTATGGATAACACAGCTGCGCCTTACATTTGCAAGCCAATTACGCACGGTGCTAATATAGTGGTATACTCAACTACAAAATATATTGGAGGCCATGGACTTTCCATTGGCGGATTGATTGTTGATGGTGGAAATTTTGATTGGGAGAGTGCTGGTGATAAATTTCCTATGCTAAATTCTCCAGATCCAAGTTACCATGGAGCAGTCTGGACAGAGGCTGCTAAACCACTTGGGCCAATTGCTTATATTTTGAGAGCTAGAGTCATTCTTTTAAGAGACTATGGCTCTGCTATGAGCCCATTTAATGCTTTTACTTTTATACAGGGTTTAGAAACACTTCCCTTGAGGATGCAAAGACATTGTGAAAATGCAGATAAAGTTGCAAATTTTTTATCAAAGCACAACAAAATTGACAAAGTTATCTATCCAAATCTTATGTCCGGAGTTCATAAAGAAAGAGCCGATAAATATTTGAATATAGGAAAAGGAGCGCTACTTGGTTTTGAATTAAAAAATGGCGAGGAAGCAGGTAAAACCTTCATTGACAATCTTAAATTATTATATCATGTAGCTAATATTGGTGATGCAAGATCTTTAGCTATACATCCTGCTTCAACAACACATTCTCAGCTTTCTGATCAAGAAAAACTAGCATCTGGAGTGACTCCAGGTTACGTGCGCTTGTCAATTGGAATTGAACATGTTGATGACATTATTGCAGATCTGGAACAAGCTCTAGAAAAAATTTAAATGCAAATTTTTAAAAGTAGAGGTTTTCCCTATCACAGAGGTAGGAGATTAAGGATTCATGACAAATTTAGAGATTTAGTTTCTGAAAACTTTTTATCTTCTGATGATCTAGTCATGCCTTACTTCATAAGAGAAGATGATGAAAAACCATTGATTAAACAAATGAATGGTATCAAAAGGTTTACAATCAAAGAATTAATTATTGAAATAAAGAAAGCCCTAGATTGTGGAATCAAAGCAATAGCAATTTTTCCTAAAGTTAGTGATGAAAAAAAATCTTCAGACGCTAAAGAAAGCTTCAATAGCAATAATTTAGTTTGCAGATGTCTAAGATCCCTAAATACAAAATTTCCTGATTTAATTGTTATTTGCGATATTGCTCTAGATGCATATACATTATCTGGTCATGATGGAATAATTAACTCTTTTGGTTTTGTAGATAATGATATGACAATTCAAGCACTTTCAGAAATGTCTCTTAATTTCGCTGAATTTGGATGTAAAGTTGTTGCCCCTAGTGATATGATGGACGGAAGAATAAAAATTATAAGGGAAACTCTTGAAAAAAGCGGCTACAAAGATACAATTATACTTTCTTATAGTTCGAAGTTTTGTTCAAACTTTTACTCTCCGTTTAGAGATGCGCTCGGAAGCAAAGAAAAACTTGGAAATAATAAAAAATCTTCATATCAAATTGATTATAGAAATAGCAGAGAGGCGATCAAAGAATCTTTAGAAGATATTCAAGAAGGAGCAGATGTTTTAATGGTAAAGCCTGCAGGATATTATTTGGATGTTATAAAGGAGCTGAGACAAAACTGTTTGATTCCAATTGCTGCTTATCAGGTGAGTGGTGAATATTGTCTTATTAAAAATGCCTCTGAAAATGGTCTTATAAATTTTAAAGATTCAGTATTAGAAAGTCTTTACTGTATTAAAAGATCGGGAGCAGATATGATTTTTTCTTATTTTGCAAGTGAGGTTGCACAATGGTTAAAAAAATGATCTTAATTAATTGGCTTGATTTTTAATCGTTATACGATTATTAATTTAAAAAAAAGAAAAAGGAGAACTTTAATGACAAGAAAACATCCAGGTAGATTTCATATAGCAATTCCAGGTCCAACTAATATTCCTGAAAGAATATTGAATGCTATGCACATTTCATCAGAAGATCAAAGAAACCCAGAAATCCCAGAATTAACAATACCTTTATATAAAGATGTAAAAAAAGTTTTTAAATCAGAATCTGGAACTATATTCTTGTTTCCAGGATCTGGAACAGGTGCCTGGGAGTCTGCAATCATTAATACAATGTCACCAGACGAGAAAGTTCTTATTTATAGGTATGGTCAATTTAGTCATTTATGGGCTGATATGTTTAAAAGGCTAGGTTTAGATGCAGAAATTGTTGAAAGAGAATGGGGAACAGGTACTCCACCAGAAGAAGTAGAGAAAACTCTTAAAAATGACGTAGAACATAAAATCAAAGTTGTTTGTGTTACACAAAACGAAACTGCCACTGGTGTGACTTCACACGTTGAAGATATTAGAAAAGCAATGGATGCTGCAAATCATCCTGCACTTTTATTTGTTGATGGCGTAAGTTCTATTGCATCAATCGATTTTAGAATGGATGAATGGAAAGTTGATTGCGCAATTTCAGGGTCACAAAAAGGTTTTATGCTTCCGTCAGGAATGGCCATTATGTGCGTTAGTGAAAAAGCCTTAGAAGCTCATAAGACTGCACAGCTAAAAAGATGTTATTATTCTTGGGAAGATCAAATTGCAACAAATAAAGATGGTTATTTCCCATATACTCCACAAATTCCTATGCTTAGAGCTTTACAAGAATCATGTAATATGATTTTTGAAGAAGGTCTTGAGAACGTTTTTAAAAGACATAATAGAATTGCTGAAGGTGTAAGAAAAGCTATTCTTGAAGGATGGGAATTAAGCTTGTGTGCAAAAGATCCTTATTGGTATTCTGACACAGTGTCAGCAATAGTTGTGCCTGAAGGCAATGATGCAAAAAAAGTATTGTCTACAGCATTTAACAAATATCACCTTTCACTTGGTGCAGGTCTTACAGAAGTTGCTGGGAAAGTTTTTAGAATAGGGCATCTTGGTGATCTAAATGAACTTCAAGCCTCTGCTTTTATCAATGGCGCTGAAATGGCAATGATTGATTCGGGTATTAATGTAAAACCTGGAAGTGGCGTTGCTGCTGCTTCTGAATATTGGAGAAAGGCATTAGATAATGACTCAAAAATTCAAAGTATTGGTAACAAGGAAGTGGCCTAAACCCGTTGAACAGGTTTTGAAAGAAAGTTTTGATACAACACTTAATGAAGACGACATTCCTCTTTCAGAAATCGAACTTATTGAAGGCATAAATTCGTTCGATGCTATTCTTCCAACTGTAACCGATGTTATTTCTGATAAGGTTATTTCATCTGAGGGAAGAAGAGCAAAAATAATTGGAAATTTCGGAGTTGGCTTCAATAATATTGATATTGAATCTGCAAAAAAAAATAGAGTCGTAGTCACAAATACCCCAGAAGTATTAACCGACTGTACAGCAGATATTGCAATGTTATTATTACTTGGTGTCGCAAGAAGAGGTTCTGAAGGCGAATATCATGTCAGAAAATCTGAGTGGGTAGGATGGAGACCAACTCATATGATGGGGACTAAAGTAACTGGAAAAACATTAGGTTTAGTTGGAATGGGAAGAATCGCGCAAGCTGTTGCCCAAAAAGCACACTTTGGTTTTAACATGAAAATAATTTTTTTTGATCCATACTTTAAAAATAGCGAAATTATTGAGAAATATAAAGCTAAAGCGTGTAATTCTATTGAAGAAGTTCTCGAAACTTCAGATTATGTATCCTTGCATTGCCCATCGACAAAAGAAACAAAAGGCTTGATAAATTATGATGCTTTGTCAAAAATGAAAAAAACAAGTTTTCTGATAAATACTGCTAGGGGTGATATTGTTGTAGAAGATGATTTAGCTAAAGGACTTGAAGAAGGAATTATTAAAGGAGCTGGATTAGACGTTTACGAAGCTGAACCAATGGTAAATCCGAAATTATTAAAATTGAAAAATGTTTTCCTGCTTCCTCATCTTGGAAGTGCTACTGAAGAAACAAGAGAAGCCATGGGAATGAGGGTTTATGATAATATTTCTTCTTTTTTTGAAGGAAAAGAACCTGCTGACAGAGTGGTTTAATTCATAATGAGCTCATCTAGAGTTTCAGATAAGTTATTATTAAATCTTTTTCACCACGGCATTCAAAACGTCCAACCATCCAATATCTTGAGGAACTTTCTTAAAGTATCTGGAAAATGCATAAAAGTTTCTCATAAAAATAGTCATATAACGTATAAAAATTTCAATAAAATCATTCTTATATGCGTTGGGAAGGCCTCAATTGACATGGCAAAAACTGCAAATTCAATTTTAAAGAGTTTCAGAAATCAAATTAGTGATGTTATTATTGTAGTTAATAAAGAAAATTATCAGAAATTAAATGGTTTTAAATGTTTTTCCTCAGGTCATCCAATACCGAATAAAAATGGACTTTTAGCATCAAAATATATTGAAAAGAAACTTATGATGACAGCGGAAGATGATTTGGTTCTGTTTTTTTTATCTGGTGGTGGGTCAGCGCTTCTTCCTTATCCAGTATCAAATATTAATTTATTAGAAAAAATAAAAATTAACCAATTGTTACTTAATTCAGGAGCAAATATAATTGAAATAAATACAGTAAGAAAACATTTATCAAAAATTAAAGGTGGTAATCTATTGAGAATGTGTTACCCGGCAAAGGTTCATAGTCTTATTTTATCTGATGTTGTAGGCGATGATTTAAGTTCAATATCAAGTGGTCCTACTGTTCCTGATCAAACTACATTCTCAGATGTAAAAAAAATATTAAATAAATATAAAATTTGGAGAAAGACTCCATTGTCTATAAAGTCTCACATTGAAAAGGGACTTAAAGATTTTAAGTTAGAAACACCAAAAAAAAGAGATAAAGTCTTTAACAATTCTCATAACACATTAATTGGAAGTAATCTTATGTGTCTAAAAAGTATTGAAAAATATTGTAAAATGAAAAAAATACCATCAAAATTGTGGAAAATTAATATAGAAGATGATGTAGAAGTCTTAGCAAAAAAATTTGTCAAGGATCTTAAAAATTTTCTTCATTTAAAACCAATTTTATTAATTTCAGGTGGAGAAACGACTGTAAAAATAAAAGGTAAAGGTAAAGGGGGAAGAAATCAAGAATTTGCTCTTCATTTTCTAAGAGTTATAAATAGTCTTATCCCTTCAATTAGTTATACTTTGTTATCAGCAGGTACCGACGGTCGTGATGGACCTACTAATGCTGCAGGAGCAATAGTTGATGACGAAAGCTTAAACTTGATCCATAAGAAGAAAATTGATCTTGATAAAGAAATTAACAATAATAACTCGTATGAAGTATTGAAAAAAATCAATTCCCTTGTAATAATAAATGGTACAAATACAAATGTTGCTGATTTACAACTTTTACTAATAAAATAATGGGAACATATAAAAACACTGAACTAATAATAAAGAACTCGGCAGAGTTTCCTTGTTCATATATTAAAGGAAAACTTGAAAGAAGGATTTATGTTAATTTATCTAATCAAAATAAATATAAAAAAATAATTTCAGATTTTACTAAACGTGGTTTTAGAAGAAACCATAATCATATGTATATCCCGTCTTGTATAAATTGTAATGCATGTATTTCAACAAGAATAAACATTAAAAAATTCTCATTATCAAAAAGCAATAAAAGAAATCTAAAAATTAATAATGATTTGTTTTTTACAAGTTTCAAGAATTATTCAAATAATAGATTTCTTCTTTTTAAACAATATTGTAGAGCAAGACATTCTTCTGGACATATGCAGAACATGTCAGAAAATGAGTTTATAAATTTTTTTCATAAATCAATAAATGAAACTAAGATTTATGATCTGGTTGATAAACATAACAATCTTTATGCTTCTATTCTATTAGATGAATTAGAAGACGGTTATTCAGCAGTTTATAGTTTTTTTAACCCTGTTAAAAAAAAAAGAGGTCTTGGAAAGAATTTAATTCTTCAAAGTATAAATGAATTAAAAAAAATAAATAAAAAATATCTTTACCTTGGTTTTTGGATAAAAGAATCAAAAACAATGAGTTACAAATCGTCTTTTAACCAAATAGAATATTTTCAAAATGGTAATTGGACGGAAAAATTATAAATTTGATATTTTCTCAATTATTCGATTTCGAAATATAAATTTTTTTTCTTTTTCCAATATTTTTAATAAAAAATATCCTGTTATTTTCATAGCCTCTAAGTAATCAGGATAAATGTCGGCTTTAAAATTATCTTTCATACATAATGGGATTTTAAAAAGTTTTTTTGAGTATTTCTTTCCAACTTCAAAACAAACTGCGTTCCCTGTTCTCGGCGAAATAAAATGTGTGTCGATTGTTTTCCCTGAAACTGAACAAGTATCGAGATTAAAGCCATAGCCTATATTTTTCAAAAAATTTATTTCCCATTTAATATATTCTTTTGCTAAAAAACAATCTTCTTTTGATTCAAGTAACGTTAGCTGTATTGAATCATTATAAATTTGTAAATTTTTCTCCCACGGTGGAAGAAAGTTCATACAAAGCTCAGACATCGAAGCTTTTATAATAGAAAAGAAATAATTATTAAAATTATTTGGCCTTTCTTGTTCAAAATTTATGTAACCAAGCGCATTTTGACTTCTTGAACTCCAAGTAAAAATAACTTTATCGAAATTAATTAAATTGTTGTTCTTCTTGAGCCTTGACAAACCTTTTACAAGACCATTTTCGCAAGATAGTATATAGAGTATTTGTGAATTTTCTCCAAATTTTTTTGAATATAAAAATAATCCTTTGTCTCTGATTTTCATTGATTTTTAATTTACTTTTACAACAAGATTTAAAAATATTTTTTTATTTAAGAGCTTTTCAATATCGATTCTCGACTTAGTTCCGATCATTTTTATTTTTCTTCCATTCTTTCCAATTATAATTGATTTTTGAGACTCTTTTGTAACAAAAATTTTCTGATAAACTTTTACAATGTTACTTTTATTTTCAATTACGGTTTCAATTTTAATTAAGTAAGGCACCTCTTGATTAACTAAATTAAATATTTTTTCTCTTGTAATTTCAGATATTTGAAAATTCATTGTTTTATCTGTAATTGTATCTTTTCTAAATTTCCAATTTCTTTTTGGCATTTGTAGAGATATCTTTTCTATTAAATGATCAAGGCCTTTTTTTTTCTTTGCTGAGACCATAAATGTCTCTAAAAATTTAACATTTGCATTAATATTTTGTGATGTATCAAGTAAACTTTTTTTACTGACTAGATCTATTTTATTTAAAATCAAATAATTTTTTTTGAATTTTGAGGTAGTGCCTAAGATTTTTACTAAGATATCATTATTAAATCTTTTTGTAAGATCATACACAAACAGATTACAGTCTATATTTGATTCAACTGTCGAAATAGATCTGGACAATTTCTTACTGTAAAACTTTCTTTCATCAATTATTCCAGGTGTATCGGTAAAAATTAGTTGAGTTTTTTTTATATTTATTATTCCAGAAATTACATCCTTAGTTGTATGAATTTTTGGACTTACTATTGAAACCTTTTTTTTTATAAGATGGTTTAGTAATGTCGATTTTCCTGCATTCGGGAAACCGGTTAAAAGTATTACTCCGCATTTAAAGTTTTCTTTTTTCAATTTCTCTAAGTAACTTTGAGGCCGCATTTTTTTCTGCCTCTTGTTTATTCTTTCCAATCCCTTGAGCATTGAGTTGACTTCCATGCTTCACACTTATAGTAAATTCTGGCTCATGTTCTGGGCCCTCTTTTTTAATGAAATAATATAAAGGTAATTTATTATTATTTTTAAGACACCATTCTTGAAGTCTTGACTTTGGATCATATTCTGTCAGATCAATTTGATTTATGTGACTTTGCCACAGTTTTTTAACAACATTTTCAGTATTTTCAAAGCTTGAGTCTAAATATATTGCTCCTATTAAGGCTTCTAACGAATTTGCTTTAATAGATTCCAATGAAGAATTTCTAAGCTCTTTAGAAATCTTGATAAATTGTATTAAGTTAATTTCATCAGAAATCTTTTTTAATGTAGCTCTGCTTACTAAAAGAGAATATTTTTTTGCCAATTCACCTTCAGAATCGTTTGTAAAATTAAAAAAAATATTTGATGAAATCACCAATCCTAGAACTCTATCTCCAAGAAATTCTAACTTCTCATAATTTTTTTCACTGTTTCCTATACTTGAGTGAGTTAATGCTCTTTTTACCAACGAAAAACTTTTAAATTCATAACCTATTGATTTAAATAATTTAGAGAATTCATTCATTTTTTTTTTTTGGAAGTAAGCTTACAAGTAATCTATCTTTTCTCAATGCAGGAAACCACGTCCAAAATTTTAGAAAGCTTCCTATATCTGTATCAAAAGAAACAAAAACTAATTCAGCTCTACCTACTAAATTATCTCTTGGTATTAAACCTATAAATCTACTGTCCTGAGAATTATCTCTATTATCACCTAAAACAAAATAATTGCCCTCAGGGATTCTTATTTTATTAAAATTGTTTGTATTTAAACCTTCAAATGTCTTTATAAATTCGTAAACATCATAGGTAAGATTATTTGGAAGTGTTTCAGAAATTCTAGAAACATCAAATAATTTGTATTTTTCTAAAGATTTTGTTTCTACATCAATTTTGGAATCATTAATATAAAGTAAATTATCTTTCATCTCGAGTCTGTCACCAGGTAGGCCAACTACCCTTTTGATGTAATCTGTTCTATTATCCTCGGGTGTTTTAAAAACAACTATTTCACCTCTTTGAGGTTCTTTTGTAAATATCCTTCCAGGTATTATTGGAATACTAAAAGGGAGTGAATGTTTTGAAAACCCATAGGAAAACTTAGATACAAACAGGTAATCACCTACCTTAAGATTTGGATACATTGAACCTGATGGAATGCTAAAAGGTTCATAAAAAAAACTTCTTATAAACAAGGCGGCAAGTATAGCGTAAAAAAGCGAAAGAAAGTTTTTCTTAAAATCAGCTTTTTCTTTTTTTTTTTTAAAAAAAGAGTTCTTCATCATTGGATTTTATTATATAAAAAATCAAATACCAGTATGATTTATAATTTTTATAAATCTCTTAACCGTATTCTCTAAACCTTCGTAAATCGCGTTTGAAATTATAAAGTGGCCTACATTTAACTCTATCACGTTATTTATCAAAGCGATTTTAGTAACGTTTTCGAAATTTAACCCATGACCAGCGTGACAATCCAAACCTAACTTTTCACAATAATTAGCAGCTTTTTTAATTCTATCTAATTCATATCCATTATTAGCTTTTTTAAAAGATCTAGCAAACTTTCCCGTATGAATCTCAACAGCATTTACTCCTAAATCAAATGCATGTGAAATTTGATCGATATCTGGATCTACAAATAAAGATAACTTGACTCCGCTAGTAATAATATCGGGAACATATTTACTTAAATAATCAATTTGATTTTTTACGTCAAGTCCACCTTCAGTTGTTAATTCCTCTCGTCTTTCCGGAACTAAACAACATGCAAATGGTTTCGTTTTAAGACAAATTTCTTTCATTTCGTTTGTCGCAGCCATTTCTAAATTGAGCGGTAGTAAGTTGTGTTTCCTTAACTCTTCTACATCTCTATCCTTAATATGTCTTCTATCTTCTCTTAAATGCACTGTAATCAGATCGACATTCAATGACTTAAGAATATTAGCCACTTCAATCAAATTAGGATAATCTTCATTTCTAGCATTTCGCAAAGTTGCGACATGATCAATATTAACTCCCAATCTTATTTTTTCTTTTTTCATAAAATCTTTTTTCTAATAAGAATTTGCTAATTTTATAAGTAATCAACCACGCAGTAATTGCAATAGGTAAACTACCCAAAAGCGTCGGAATGAATAAATTATTAAAATTTGAAATCAAAAATTGTATTTTAAATTCGTAATCATCCAAAGGGGTAAAAAAAAAGAGCAAACTTAATTTATAAGCAAAATAAAAAAATAAAGGGAAAGTCCAAGGGTTGCCAATAACTGAGCCAACAGTGGCTGCTATTAAATTTCCTCTCATTATAATAGTTCCAAAATAACATATAATCAAATGGAACCCTAATAAAGGGGTAAATGAAACAGAAACACCCCACGCCAAACCTATTGCAACTGACTCAGGAAAATCTCTTATTCTAAAGATTTTCATCTTAATAAGTCTTATCACTTTTGGAATATTCATTTATTTTTTATACTCTGTTCACATTTTCTATAAATTCAGAGGTTCTTAACGATCCCATAACTTTTGTAAGATGTCGCTTATCTTTTACATCTATATCGATATTTAGTTTGAAAAAGTCATTATCTCTCTCTGTAATCTTTAAATTTCTTATATTGCTTAATGACTTTGCAATTATTGATGACAAAACGCCTAACGACCCTATCTTATTTTTTATAATAACATTTATTTTTGCAGTAAATTCAGTTTTTTTGTAAACTAATTTATCCCATGATACTTCTATAACTTTAGATTTATCTTTTTTTGTTTTTTTTAAATCTTCACACGTATCTATGTGAATTATTAAACCTTTTCCCTCTCCAATTAATGCAACTGCATCGTCACCTGGAATTGGGTTACAGCAATTTGCAAAATGAATACTCATTCCTGGTGTAAGTCCTTTTAAAATTAAAGGTAATGATTTAGATTCTGGTTTCTTTCTGTTTTTATTAAATAAAATTATTTTATTATTTTTCTTTAAAAGTTTTTCCTCAGGAAACATTGATGAAATAATTTTTATAGGAGACAATTTTCCACTTCCAATTGCCTTAAAAAGCCCGTCTAAATTTTTGAACTTGAATTTGCCCAATATACTTT
>MDTB01192452.1_pt1 | contig 23649 bp, 19 predicted proteins | sample 811161 | NCBI WGS metagenome assembly MDTB01 (sample SAMN05326650, study PRJNA326480) | marine metagenome | isolation source: seawater | place: Mediterranean Sea | collected 2009
AGCAGAGCTTGCAAGAAACTGAAGAGCAGTATCGAGCTTTGCAAAAACGCTGGGAAACGTTCAATCAGCAGGTGACCAACAATGAGCGCGAGGTGCAGGCGCAGACTTCGCGAATTGAGTACTTGCAACAGTTGATCGCGCGGCTGGAGTTGCGCGCTACAGAGTTAGCTGCATCCTTGCAAGAGCAGCCTGCTAACGATGGTCAGTTGGTCGAACAAATTGCGCTAGAAATTGAAGGCCTGGAAGACAGCGATCGCACGTTAGAGCGTTTGATTGAGGAATGTTTGGCAGCCTTGGCTGTAGCCAGAGACACGGTTGTCGAACGCGACGGTGCCCTTGAAACGAGTCGTTCAGAGCTTAGAGAGTTAGGCCAACGGGTGGCTTCTGTGCAGGCTGCGCAGGACGCCGCGCTCGGCGCAAACGTGCCTGAGGCAGAAAGCTGGGTGCACGATAACGGCTTAGATAAGGCTGAGCGCTTAGGCTCGCAGCTGATTGTGGTACCCGGATGGGAGCGCGCAGTAGAAGCGGTATTGGGTCGATTTATGAAAGCTCTTGAAGTGGAGTCGCTCAACGCTTATGCCGACAAACTAGCGAAATTAGAGGATGGTGATCTGGCACTTGTTGAGGCCAGTGACCAGCCGCGTCCTTTGGCCCGCAACGACGATATAGATTTGCCGCCCATCCAAACTCTGCTGCGATCTGATGCCGTGGTTGCCAGCTCGTTGCTGTTTGGAATCTTTGCCGCTCAATCGTCAGAAGTAGCGCTGCAAAATCGTCATAGGCTGCAACATGGTCAGAGCATTATTACGCGCGAAGGTTTTTGGGTGGGGGTCAACTGGGTGCGGGTTCTGCATGATGAAGATCAAACGGCAGGCATTATCCAAAGAGGTCAATTACTTGAGACGTTAAAGCTTCAGGTCGAAGAAGCCGAGCAGGGAGCAGAGCAGCAGCTAGACGCGCTCATTGCCGCCAAAGAAAAGGTGGAAACCCTGCAGGCGAGAAGGGAAGAGCTGCAGCAGCAATCTAACAATCTCTACAAGGATCTTAGCGCTAGACGTACCGATCGTGATGTGACTCAAGTAAAGCTTGATGAGGCCAGTGCCAGAGCGGAGCAACTGCGAGCGGAAACTAGCAGTGTTGCAGAACAGCGTGCCCAAGAAGTGGCACGTTTAGAGAAAGCCCGTTTGGCGCGAGCTGATGCTCAGGTATTACTTGAGCAGTCACAGCAAGAGCGCATGACTTTGAGCGACCAGCGAGATGCTCTGACGGAAAGTCTGCGGGCGCGACGAGACCAAGCTCGCCAAAGCCGAGAAGTATTCCACCAAGCCAACGTCAGGCTCGAATCCATGCAGAGTCAGCTCACCGTAAGTCTGACTGGACGCGACAGAATGCGTACGGCGTTAACGCAGTTGGAAGAGCAGATAGCGCGAATTCATGAACGCATGGCGGCTAACCAAAAACCTTTACCAGAAATTGAAACGTCAATGGGAGTTCAGCTTGAAGAGCGCAACCAGGTTGAAGCTAGCGTCGCGGAAACACGCAAAGAGTTAGAGGCATCGGAGCAAGCGATTAAGGCGTTGGAGAGTCAGCGCGGCAAGGTAGAAGAAGCTGTTCAGTCGTTGCGGCAAAACCTCGAGGCGCGCCGGGTCGAACGTCAAGGCATCTCGGTTCAGGTTGATAATGTGCTCGAGCAAATGGCTACCACAGGCCATGCGATTGCAGATGTTCGAGCGCAGATGCCAGAAGAGGCTACCGAAACTGCCTGGGTGGAAGAGATCGAGCGCATGGCCAGACGAATATCCCGCTTAGGTGCGATCAATTTAGCCGCGATTGAAGAGTTTGAGCAGGAGTCAGAGCGCAAGCAGTATCTGGATGCGCAGGCCACTGACCTTGAGCAAGCACTGGAAACATTGCTTGAGGTTATGCACAAAATCGATAAAGAGACTCGGAGCCGATTCAAAGATACATTTGCTGCGGTAAATACAAAGCTAGGGGAGCTATTTCCAAAGGTGTTCGGCGGTGGCCATGCCTATCTTGAAATGACCGGAGACGATTTGTTAGATACCGGCGTGAGTCTGATGGCGCGGCCGCCTGGCAAACGGAATGCCAGCGTACATTTGCTGTCGGGCGGCGAGAAAGCGATGACGGCGGTGGCGTTGATCTTTGCCATTTTCCACCTTAATCCAAGCCCAGTATGTCTGCTGGATGAGGTTGATGCACCGCTTGACGATATGAATGTATCGCGCTTTGCCTCACTGATAAGAGAAATGTCAGAGAGCGTACAGTTTTTAGTGATTACCCATAACAAGATCACAATGGAAATGGCAGATTATCTGATGGGCGTGACCATGCAAGAGCCAGGCGTATCGCGTCTTGTATCTGTGGATGTAGAAGCCGCCGCCGCCCTGGCGATAGCATAAGGTTGCAGTAGCTGTACCCAAATCTACGGTATAAGTAGGAGAGGTAAGTCTATGGACTTGAAAGATCTGATTCTTGTCGTTGGAGGCACAGTATTTGTTGCCATCTTGGCACACGGAATTTGGATCGCCTGGCGTCGTCGGCGAGAGGCCGTACGCTTGGATATCCGTCCCCAGGATGACGTAGCACCAGATGCAGAGGATGAATTTCTGTTCCGCTCGGAACTACCCAATGGCGGTGCCCGCCTGACAGCCGAAAGCGATGCCCCAGCTGAACCTGCCGATTTGCGCTCGGCGCAGAGAGGCTCTGAGTCAATAAGGGCTAAGCGGTCTTCCGATACAGAAACGGAAGATGCGGAGCAGCCCAATTTGGCGCAAGGTGCTAAAGATAATCGCGGCGAAGAAGCGGCTTCGCTGAGCCAACTCGAACGAGATCCGAGCACGGCAGATCTATTCCCAGAGTTGATAGATAACGATAAGGCAAAGGCGCTAGCGGAGAATCCGCTGGTTACGCAGAAGCGCCGGGGTTCTGGTGATGCTATGCAGTCGAGAGGCCGCGTAGGGGTGTCGGCTGACCGCAAACGGCAACGGTTCGGGGCCGACAAAGTTACTGCCGAGGACTCAGATCTGGCGCGAACCGAGGTGTTAACAGAGGCAGATGCCACTGCACCGGCGCGCAGTCGTGAGCCTGAGCCTGATGAGCTAATTATCTTGGGCGTAATGGCGGCTCAGGGTGAGATGTTTGGTGGCGCAGACTTGGTCGAGGCGCTGCGAGGCCAAGGTTTGAAGTTTGGCGACATGAGCATTTTCCATCGCATTGACTCTGCTACTGGGGTGAGTTTGTTCAGCGTTGCCAACGCGCGCGAGCCAGGAGTGTTCGATCTTGCAGATCTCGATGCTTTAGAAACGCCTGGGCTGACGTTTTTTATGCAGCTACCTGTTCCTGGAGAAGCGATTGAGACCCTCGACGATATGCTGCTGTCCGCACGCGCCGTAGCGGCAGTGCTGGGTGGCGAAGTCAAAGATGACACCATGAGCGCACTTACTGGGCAGACAGTGGAACATATGCGTCAACGCATCGCCGACTTTGCTCGGGCGCAGTTAACTAAGCGTGCAGATCGCTAGACAAGGTACTATTCGAGATGGCAGATAACGGACACGCTGCTGACCCAGACAAGAACACTCGCCAGCGAGCTGCGCAGCTAGCAGAGCTATTGTCCTATCATTTGCACCGGTACCACGTTCTCGATACGCCTGAAATTCCTGACGCTGAATACGACCAACTATTCGATGAGTTGGTGAGTCTTGAAGAGGCCTTCTCATCGCTGCGTACTGCAGACTCACCCACTCAGCGCGTTGGCGCCCCGCCCCGCAAAGAATTTGAGAAAGTAGAGCATGTACGCCCCATGCTCTCGTTGGATAAGACCACCACAGAAAGTGAAGTGGCGGCATGGATGGAGCGCTGTCGTGGACGATTGCCTGAAGGCGAAACGCTGACTTTCACCTGTGAGCCCAAGATCGATGGTGTCGCGGTGGCGTTAATCTACGAGAATGGTGTGCTCGCTCTGGCGGCGACGCGAGGCGACGGCAGTGTCGGTGAAAACATTCTTGCTAATGTGCAAACCATTGGCGCGATACCGCTCAAGCTGACCGGAAACGACCTTCCAGAACGGTTAGAAGTGCGTGGCGAGATCTACATGCCGTTAGATAATTTTCGTCAGTTTAATGAACAAGCCGCAGCAAAAGGCGAAAAGCCGCTGATTAATCCTCGCAATGGCGCTGCAGGGAGTTTGCGGCAGTTGGATTCCAGTATTACCGCTGCGCGCCCGTTGACCATGTTTTGTTACAGCCTTGGCTGGCAGCAAGGGCAATGGCAGCCACAAACCCATATGGATGTAATAGCTCAGTTTGCTCGTTGGGGGCTGCGCACCAGTGCTGAGGTGACTGCAGTAGACGACCTTGAGCAGTGCATGGATTACATTCACGGGCTGCTGGCCCGCCGTGCTGATCTTGGCTACGAAATCGATGGCGCGGTGATCAAGGTGAACGACCTTGCCCAACAAGAGATTCTAGGTGCGGTAACTCGTAAGCCCCGTTGGGCTGTGGCGTATAAGTTTCCTGCAGAAGAGGCAAGCTCGGTCGTTGAGCGAGTGGAGTTTCAAGTTGGTCGCACAGGAGCCATTACCCCCGTGGCTAGACTGCAGCCGACTTTCGTCGGCGGTGTAACGGTAACCAACGCAACCTTGCACAATATGGATGAAATCGAGCGTTTAGATCTGCACGTTGGCGATCGCGTGATTATTCGAAGGGCTGGAGATGTAATTCCACAAGTCGCCGCGGTGATTATCGAGCAGCGACCCAAGGATGCGTTGCCGGTTGCCGCGCCGCAACTATGCCCCGCGTGTGGCAGCGCTATAGCTAAATCTGGTGATGAGGTTGTGGTTCGTTGCATGGCCTCGCGTGACCTTTGTCCAGCCCAGTTGAAGGAGGGCCTAAACCACTTTGTTTCGCGTCTTGCCATGGATGTAGACGGACTTGGCGAAAAGCTGATTGAGCAATTGGTTGATGTTGGGCTGGTCAAAAATGCCGCAGATTTGTTCCGGCTAGAGAAAGAGCAATTGCTGGCCATCGAGCGAATGGGCGAAAAATCAGCTGGGAATGTGCTGGCCGCGTTGTCAGATGCTCGCAGCACTACGCTCGCACGCTTTATCTATTCTCTTGGCATTCGAGAAGTGGGCGAAGCTACCGCTCTGGCTTTGGCCTTATATTTTGCGGACATTGATGGATTGATGGCTGCGGATACCGAGGCGTTAGAAATGGTGCCCGATGTGGGTCCGGTGGTGGCAAAGTCCATTCATGGGTTCTTTGCCCAACCGGCGACGCGCACGCTTGTAGCCGACCTAGTGGCGCTAGGCGTCAGCTGGCCGGAGGTGGCAAAGCGCGATTACGCGCAGCTGCCTCTAACAGGTGAAACGTGGGTGCTCACTGGGACGTTGCAGCGGTTTTCGCGCAATGAAGCGAAGGCCAAGTTAGTTGCGCTGGGAGCCAAAGTGGCCGGCTCTGTTTCGGCAAAAACTACCGCCCTAGTAGCCGGACCTGGCGCTGGCAGTAAGTTGGACAAGGCCCAGGCGTTGGGCCTGAGAGTGTTAACAGAGGAAGATTTAATAGAGCTGCTGCTCGGCTATGAGGTAGATACTAATGCTTAAGATGTGTGGTTTAACGACGAAACGCAGCATTGTTTCTTGTGCGACATTGTTGATAGCTGCATTACTTGGTGGCTGTGCATCAGGACCGCCCGCAGATCCCAACAACATTTGCTATATATTTAAGGAACATCGCGGCTGGGCAAAAGATGCAAAAAAAGCTCAGAAACGTTGGGGCCTACCGCCCTACATCGGCTTAGCGTTTGTTCATCGTGAATCTAGTTTTAATTCTGATGCTAAACCGCCGCGTAAAAAACTTCTTGGTGTAGTGCCGATGGGCAGAACGTCTTCGGCATTTGGCTATGCACAAGCCACAGACGAGGCCTGGAAGGACTATAAGCGTGCTACCGGTCGCAGGTTTGTAGAGCGCGACGACTTCGGTGACGCGTTAGATTTTATTGGCTGGTACAACGATACCAGTCATCGGCGCCTAGGGTTGTCGAAGACCGACGCTTATAGCCTGTATCTGGCCTACTACAGTGGTCATGGCGGATATGCTCGCGGTACCTGGCGAAAGTCAGCGACAATAAAAGGTTACGCCAAAAAAGCCGCAACCCAAGCGGCCCGCTACAAAAAACAAATGCGGCGCTGTGCTCTGTAGCCTAGAGCTGAAATAACTTGTGTGGAGGCTGGGGCAGACTGTGGGCGTCACGAATTAGCGAGGTGATCCACTGCACGTAGGGTTTTGCATGGCGTAGCAGCTTACCTACGCTTACGTCCTGGTCGTCCGTTCTGAACGCTCGGCGAAATACTTGCGAATAATATAACGGTTTGCCGAGATATATATCGTAGTCAGCGAAGCTGGCACGCACTTCGTTAAACTCTGCTCTCGAATCAATCATGTTAGGTAAAACGACGATAGGCGGGAGTTTGTTGTCAACGATGCCGCCGTGCTTGGCGAACATAGCAAACAGAGCATCAAGATATTTCGTGGTGGCAAAAATGTCTGCGTCGCCTACCGATGTAGGAACGAAGATGGCGTCGCAGTGCAGAAGAAACGCGCTCCGTGCTGGGGTGTTGCCAGCTGGGCTGTCGAAGACAATGTATTTTTGTTGCTGGGTATAAGGCGAGACCAGAGAGAGGTGATTAATTAGACAGCCGTTATTCGGTTGCCCGGTAGTTAGAAAGAACTCCTCGTTCTCTACCACACTGAATCTATCGTTGTTAAAACGCTTCAGCGACTCGCTGCTGGTGCCTTGGGTGTCTAGGTCGATAAGTTCGACATGGGCTTTGGGTTGTTGCACGGCTAGGCCAAGGCTTGCCATAAGGGCGAGGGTGCTTTTACCGACCCCGCCCTTGGCGTTAGCAAAAACCACTGACACAGGTTTGATCAGCGGTTTTAGTCGCCCAGATCGAGTCGCGGCTTGACCATCTTCTAGCTCGGGCATCTGCGCGTCTGGCTCGTGAAGGTCGATAGGATTAGAGCTCGCTGGATGCGGCAGGGCTGGACTGCGGTGCAGGCTCCTCGGTATCTGCCAGCGACGCGGTGAACGCGCCTAGGCGGTCAGAGACCTTTGGCGCTGGTGATTCGCGATCCCAATCGGTAGAGAATTCTCCAACTAACTTGGCGCCTTCATGACACTCTAGTGACCCATATTTAACGGTGCCGCGAATACGACCAGAAGCAAACACAGTGAGCTTGCCAGATAGCGTAAGGCTGTCTTCAACTGTGCCCTCGATATTCGCTGTTTCGCCAGAGATATCACCCTGCACCCACCCCTCTGGTCCCACGATGAGGTGTTTTACCGCGACTTTGCCGATAATCTTGCCGTCGATACGGGCGGTACCATCAATTGCTAGCGTAGCGCCCTCAAGGTTTGTTGCAGGTCCGACGTAAAATTCATAGTCAGATTGATTGTCAGCCATGGGGTCTGATCCTTTCGATTATTGTTCTTGGTTATATATTCGGCTCAGGCCCTAGTTAGTTTAGCCGCAAGCTAAATTAAACAGAAACCGGAACGCAGACGTTGTAGAGCTTTCGCCCACGAGCGCTGTGATCACTGGTTGTCTTCGGCAGTAGAAATAAGCTCACCGGTGATTACGGCGCCTGGGCTGACTGCCATCCTGCCGAAGCGTATCAACCCACTCACATGGGCTTTTTCACCAATTGTGATCTGGCCGCTGCAGGTAGTTGTTGCGTCTAGGTGTCCATAGACCTCAAGAAGCGGGACATTAACCTCGCCACTGAACGACCCGCTTTCAAGAATCCTCAGTGTTCCCTGCGCGTCTTCTGCGCAGGAAACTGAGCCAACCACAGAACCAGCGATTACAAGCTCGCGATCAAAGGTGATATCGCCTTTAAACTCAGTGCCATCAGCGATCAAGGTAATTGCGTGATCGTTGGTTGTTTTCGATCCTAGAATGGACAATGGTTTTCCCGCTTTTCTAGTTCAATAGCTCTGATCATAGAACACAATATTTAAGAACAGATGAAATGGCTAATAACTAACTCCCATGCCAGCTCGAGCATCGTTGTTGATGCCATAGCTGGGGATGGGATAGCGTAACCCGTTGCTAGCCAGAGCATGCAGGCCTCTTATCACCTTGGGCAAGAAGTGTGGCGGAATAGCCATCAGCAATTCATCTTCCATAACTCCGCCGTAGCGACGTTCAGCAAAGCAGGGAATAGATAAGCTAGGCTCGCCGGTAGCCAGAGCTCGGCCCCAGGAGTCAGCGCAGGCGGACTCGCCGACGCAGCTGAATTCGAGTTTTTTGTAGCCAAGCCACTGTAGGCCGTTGATGAAGATTATCATTTGCGCCGGGGTGGCATAGATCAGACAGATATCCGGTGGATTCAGTCTTGCCGATGCCAAGGGACTCACTGCCATTGCGGCATATTGGCCGAACGGCATCACATCCATGGCATGCTGGTGAGCGGCAGCGTCTTCTTGGGATCCGTACCAAACGCCGGTCATGCGATCGCCAGAGAGCCATTCAGAGTCGCGTGGGTGCAGACCAATCACAGTGCTGCATTGGGCGCCGACCAAATCTTCTGCGGTAATGCCTACGGTCCAGCCGTTGCGCGCCGCCTGACCGACGATTTGGTCTGTCGTGTGAATGTCTTGCGGTCGGCGAATTCGTGGTATCGCCTCCATTTCGTCCTTTGACGCGAACAGCTTCATGCCGATCGGTGTGGTGCGCAGGCGTAGCAGTTGATTAAGTTCTGCAACCACGGCAGGCCCATCAAAATCCATATCGCTGGCAATTACGTCGCTCATCTCTATTCTCCCCTTCTTTAATAACAGTCTGCTGTTAATTCCCTGGCTAGCGTCTTTATGGTGTCATTATCTCCAATCGCGCTTGCTAGTAAATTATCGGTTTGTTCGGCACAGCCTCTTTTGGCTCACAGCCTCTTTTGGTTCACAGTCTCCTTAGATTCACAGCCTCTTCTGGCTATAGCCCTTGGCGAGAGAGAAAGCTTAAACACAGTTGCGCGAGTTCGTTAGGTTGGTCGTAGTGCACCATGTGCCCAGAGCCATCTAACCAATGATGTTCTGCGTCGGCAAAAAGGCCGACCCTAGCTTCTATCTCTCCAGGGCCGAATTTGCCGGTTGGTTCGTTTTCGGCCGGGTGTCCCATTTGTGTTGTCCAATACTCGTAGGACAAAGCGCCACTGACAATGCAGGTTGGGGCGTTAACGTTGCGCCAGAACTTCGCATCATTATTTCTGGTGGCGCCAACGAAAACACTATTAGCACGGGGATCGAAGGCCCAAGCGAAGCCGCCCTGTGTAGGGCGCAGCGCTTGTTTCGAGGATAAGCGAGGATTGTTGCGTTGCAGACGCTGTGCACCTGCTTCGATACTGGCAATGATCTTGACGGATTTGGCGCGGTGGCGCAGCCGCGTTTGCAGCATCGATTGCAACGTCTGCATTTCCAAACGTTCTCGCGTGGCCTTGCTGACGCTGATGTAAGCGGAAGCGTCTGGTGGGCCAAGCCCTTCGATGATGATCAATCCTGTAACTAGATTTGGAAAAATGGCAGCAAACTTGGTCGCGATGTGGCCGCCAAGGCTATGACCAAACAAGGTAAAAGTATCCAGATGCAAAGACTCTATAACCTCTACCAGGTCAGTGATCAGTTGGAAGATACTGTAGGTGTCACTGCTTTCGCTGCGGCCGTGACCGCGCAATTCAGGCAGCAGCACTCTACGGTTGTCCGTAAGCTGGAGCGCAACAGGCAACAGTGACCACGCCGAATCCCTGAGACCGTGCACCATGATCAAAGGTGGCTTATGAATGGCCTGAGAGTCCTCAGCCGGCAGTTCTAGCACCGACAGTTCAGCACCACCGCTAAGGACTCTATGTTCGACTACGTCTTCAGGCGAGTGCACAAAGTGTCATCAGGAACTGACGCGGGTGAAGTTGGGTGGTCGTTTCTCGATAAAGGACCGCACGCCTTCGCGGAAGTCATCGCGTTTTAAGCTTGCCGCCATCCAATCATTGGTTTCGCGCATGGCTTCCCCTAAGGGCGCGTTCATGTGGCGATATACTTGAGCTTTGATGACCTGCATAGATACCGGTGCGCAGTTGGCGGCCAAGTTACGCACATAATTCTGCGCCGCTGCGCATGAGGTTCCATCATCCACCACTTGTTCTGCCACACCGAGATTGTGTGCTTCTTCGCCATTGAATTTACGCGCACTCCACAACAGGTCTAAGGCATTGCCGGAACCGATGAGGCGTGGCAGCGTCCAGCTAATACCATGCTCAGCAATCAAGCCCCGTTGAGAAAAGGCTGTGCTGAATCTGGCATTGCGCTCGACGATGCGTAAATCTGTGAGCGTAGCGATGGCAAAACCTAAGCCGGCGCAAGCTCCATTGATGGCGGCAATTACAGGCTTGCGGATAGACATTAGATAGCTGTAGGTCGTCTGGAAGTTGTCGCCCAATGCTTTGTCGCCAGGCTCTGCATGCAAGTGCGATAGATCGTCTTGCTGGCCGCTGCTGCCACCAGTCATTGAATCAAGTGCATTCATGTCCATGCCAGGACAAAAGCCTCTGCCAGCTCCGGTTAGGACTATTCCTACGACTCGCTCGTCGCTTTCAGCTTGGGCAAAGGCGTGGCGCAGCTCTGAAAGCATTCGCACCGTCAGGGCATTAAGCGCCTCAGGACGGTTCATGGTGACGGTAGCTACAGGATCGTTTACTTCATAGACAATTTCTTGATATTGAGCGGATGACATTTCTTCTCCCCTTTTTTGATGTCGTGGCTAAGCCTACCGCTCTGAGAAGCTTGCTGCCAAGCCTTGCTGGGTGTTCTGAGGCCTCTTTTTCGAGACGTAAGGCCAGCTTGTGCTGAGAACAAGCGTCTGTTTATGGCAGGAAGCGAAAAAACCTGACGTTTTTGAATTCGTCGAATTCGCCTAAATTCGGCAGGGTCAAAGCCTCGGTAAGATGGAATTCTGTGAAGTCTTTATCCTCAAGGCGAGTGACGCGCGAATCGGCGACAATAATCTCAGCGCCCATTGCTTTGATTTCTTGCAGTAGCGGGAAATTGCTGCGGTCGTAGAGAACGTCTGCCAGCAAAACTAGGTCGAGTGTCTGTGGGAGTGTGGCAATCGCGTCGGCGTAATGCAGTTCAACCTGGTTGAGCTGCGCGTTTGCCTGGCTTGCCAAGAGCGCATCTGGATCATTGTCACAGGCCCAGACTGATGCCGCGCCTGCCAATTTGGCAGCAATGGCGACCACTCCCGAGCCGGCACCAATATCAGCGACCTCTCTATCTCGCAGTCGCGCTTTGTTGGCCTGTATCCACTGTGCTAGTGCCAGGCCACTGCCCCAGCAAAATGCCCAATAGGCGGGTTTGGCAATGACGGCCTGCATGACCTCCTGGGGGAGCGGGTCGTTAGGGAAGTCGGCGTTGATAAGAGCCAGCCGTAAAGACTCGGTGGTAGGAAGTTCGCTGATGATCAGATTTGCAGAGGGCAAGGTGCGTTGCAGATTTGCCTTGGCCTGACTAAGCAGAAGCGATGTGCTGTTGGGTATCATGAAGCAATGATTACTTAACTCTGGCCGCTGCTCAAATAAGTTAGCCGCTCTTGAAAAAGCTGCCTGTCGGGATCAGAGGTGCAGTCGCGTGGAATAGCTTCCATGATCGGAGTGAAAGACAGCATGGACAATAAAGCTGGTCCGACTTGTGGTGCTCGCTGTGACGCTTCTTCCTAGTCTTGTCAGGATAAAGGCCTTAACCTTAGCCGAAATACGGAAATCTACGAGGAGAGCGCGCATGAGTAATGAACAGGACAAGGCATCCCAACAGCAGAACCAAGGGGCTGCTGATAGAAGTGGTGCAGAGAGTTTGGTGCAAACCTTTGTCGAATCTGGTGTGGATGTGTGTTTTGCCAATCCAGGGACGTCGGAGATGCATTTTGTTGCGGCTTTGGACAGCAATCCGCAAATGCGCTGCGTGCTAGGTTTGTTCGAGGGTGTGGTAACTGGCGCCGCTGATGGTTATGCCCGAATGAAAGGTTTGCCGGCAGCTACGCTCACGCATCTTGGGCCTGGGGTCGGCAATGGACTTGCGAACTTGCACAATGCGAAAAAAGGCCGCACCCCGGTGGTTAACGTTATTGGTGATCATGCAACCTATCATCGAAAATATGATGCGCCTCTTACCTCAGACGTTGAAGGCATTGCCCGCCCGGTGAGTGGTTGGGTACGGGTGTCAAAATCTGCTGACGAAGTGGCTAAGGACGGTGCCGAAGCCGTTCAAGCGGCCTTAGCACCCCCCGGTCAAGTGGCCAGTCTAATTCTGCCAGCGGATACCGCTTGGAATCGCACCCATGCTGTCGCATCGCCTTTGCCGCGTTTGGCACCTCAGCCGGTGCGGAGCGATCAGGTGGACGAGGTAGCGAAAGCGCTAAAATCTGGCGAATCTTGCGTAATTTTGATGAACGGCATTTTGACCGAGAGTCGCCTGGCCATGGCGGATCAGATCGCGCAGGCAACTGGCGCGCGTATCATGACCGACACGTTTATTTCCCGTTTGCAGCGCGGTGCTGGTCGAGCCGAAGCGCTGCGCTTGCCTTATTTCGGCGAGCAAGCTGCTGAAGAGTTGGCTGGCACTAAGCACCTAATTCTTGTTAGTTCTCAACCGCCGATCACTTTCTTTGCCTATCCCGACAAACCTAACTGGTTAACTCCAGAAGGCTGCGAGCTGCATACATTGGTGGAGCGAGACGGCGATGTGGAGGGTGCTCTGGACGCTTTGGTTGCCGCTGTAGATGCCCAACGCACTGTTGCAAATTTAGTTGAGCTCGAACGCCCAGATCTACCTAAGGGCGACTTGAACCCCCAAACCATTGGCGTCTCGCTAGCACATCACTTTCCAGAAAATGCGATCGTTGTTGACGAAGGCGGTACCTGTGGAGCGGGCTGTGCGCTGTCTACCCGCACGGCGCCACCCCATGACTGGCTTATGCTAACGGGTGGTTCTATTGGCTATGGGCTGCCGTCTGCAACCGGCGCGGCGATTGCTTGCCCTGATCGTCAGGTCATCAACATCCAAGCTGATGGCAGCGCTATGTACACGTTGCAGGCATTGTGGACCCAGGCGCGCGAGAACTTGAACATCACCACCGTTATATTTGCCAACCGCAAATACGCGATTTTGCAGATAGAGTTTGGGCGTGTCGGTGCGCACAACCCTGGACCGAAAGCGATGAGTATGTTGGATTTGACCAATCCTGATCTGGATTGGGTGGCTTTGGCCCAGGGTATGGGTATTCCTGCATGGAAGGCAGAAACATTGGAAGAATTTAACGCAGCGCTACGTTCGTCCCTAGATAACCATGGTCCGTCGCTTATTGAAGCGATAGTTTAGCGTTACTCGGTTAAGTTGCTCGCGCTAGAAGGGAGCATGCCGAGGAGATTGCAATGGAACGCGTTGAAGGGATAGATGGTGCCCAAAAAGGTGCTATGGCGGTTCTAATAAAAACGGTTTTAAGAAATACGAAAAGGTTGTTTCGTCATTTGAGAGTCAGGTCGGGCGCTGATCGAAGCGCCAACCATGTCGATGTTTTGTCGATAAAGTCGCTGCTAGCACAAGGCGGGTTATTAGTAGCGACGATGGGCTTGCTCATCGCTTCTAGCACATCTATACGCGCTGAGGGCTTGTCCTTGCCCGCAGAACCGATGGTGTTAGAGCAGACTATGGTATTTCGTTGGAGCCTCATCAAGGTCGGTGAAATGGATTTCAGTATTTCACTTGATGACTCTGCAGAGCATTTAGATAAGCGCTTGGTTGGCGACAGCGACGTCATTCCAGGGCTTGGTGCGGCAAGCGCGATGTTGCCAATGGATATCTCTATCACTGGAGTGACGCGCGGGCCACTGCGCTGGGTTAAAGATTATGTGGCGACTGCGAGCCTCACTAACGTTAACAATGGTTCGACGTTTGTGTTGGACGGCCAGGATAAGGGCGTTGCTGAACGCAGAGAGATTTTCTTTCGCCAAGGCGCGCTTCCTCAGATGAAATTCTTTTCGGACTCTACAGCCAAAGCGCCGCTCGAGCTGCAGGCTAAGTGGGGCCACGACATTGTTGATCCGTTAACCGTATTTCGGTGGATACTATCCCAGGCACTGCGGCAGCAGTCATGCGACAATCAGTTTTGGATTTATGACGGGAAAAGAAGATACCTTGCCACAACCACTGGACTAGGTTCTAAACCGGAAGTCTGCAGACTTACTTTGGCCGGATCAGAACGCAAATCGCAAGACAATGCCCAGGAACACGTTGGCAGTTCCACAAGCCAGTCTCAATCGGGGGATAGAGTAGAGCCTAAGGGCTGGTCGTCGATTTGGCCATTTGGTCGCAAGGACCGCGAGATCGACTACACCATAGAAGTCTGCAGCGAGCGAGAGTTAGTGATTCGCCGCATTGAAATGGCCGCACCAATAGGGGGCATTTTTGCTGTTTCGAAACGCGCATGTGAATAGAAATGTTAGTTAGTGGTGCGCGATAACACTGTGCCGACTATGAAATACCGTTAGCGATGGCGTCTTTGTTTTGGCCTGGATTTTGCTTTAGTGATTATTAAGCGCACACAGATCTTTAGCGGAAATAGGATCTGCTAAGGCAGCAGGTGCGCAGAGGTCATGTCGTTTGAAGGCGATCGGCGTGAACCAACGGTGTACATTCGAGGCAAATGGAACTAGGATTTTCACGACTATCTCTCGCGAAAACATATAGTTACCAAAAAAAGGTAACAAAAACGTCATTTGTTAGCTGTAGTGTACGTAAAAGAAAAATAAAGCGTCGGTGCAAGGAGCAATTGTCGCAATGAATACTTCGAGTAGATTCAAAAGTAGTAGTCTCGCATTAGTGCTTTTGATGGGAGCGTCTGTAGCAACCGCAGATGTCATGATTGTCGAACCGGCAGGCGACGGGGCTTTTGAGCCAGATATCTCCGCGGAGGCGAACGTTGTAGCTGAGCCAGCCCCAGAGGCCGTTGAGCCACCGACACAAGAACCCTTATCTTTTGCCCCGAAAGAGAGCGTGAATCCTTCATCGCTCTTAGCGATCGGAATTGGTGGTGTGTTGATTGGTATAGCCGCGCTTTCTGACGACGACAAAAGCGTAGCTGAAGAGGCTGAAGCCACTTCAGAGACCCCCGTCACTCCGCCGGTGGCGACTACGCCAGCGACTGCAACTGCGACAACGGCAGTTGCATCAACAGCCTCAACGGCTTCTACTGTTTCGACAGTGGCAACTTTGTCTACGAATTCAACTTCCGGCACGAATTCGACCAACTAGGGTTAGGGCTGCAATGCGAAGGGGTCTAACATGACCCCATCGATATAAGACCGGTTAATAGCCTGTATGGACCGCACTCCCATGAAACGACCGGGCATCATGCTATTGGTGGTATTGTGGTTGTCTCTCCTCACTGCGCATGCAAGCAACGACAAATTCTTTCAGACTGAAAGCGACGAGTTAAGCTTCTCTGATTTTGGCACCACCGGACTAATAAAAACACCTTCCTCCAGAATGGCACCAGATGGCCTTCTTAACGCCTCGATAGTCCAAGACGAAGTAGCCGACGTCTACAACATAACCTTTCAGGCGACGCCTTGGCTGCAGGGCACCGTGCGCTACACGATCTTTAATCCAGATGAGCTAGCACAGTCCTTGGACGGACTGCGTGACAGAAGCTATGAGGCGAAGGCTCGGTTGCTGAGGGAGTCATATTGGCGGCCCGAAGTGGCAGTTGGTGTGAGGGATTTGCTTGGTACTGGCGCGTGGGAAGCCGAATATTTAGTGGGTTCAAAGCAGATAGGTGCTTTTGATGTTTCTCTAGGGCTTGGTTGGGGGCGCTTGGCAGAGGCTGGGGGATTCGCAAATCCGTTGGGCGTTCTAGCCGACAAGTTCAAGACCCGGCCGTCCACCGGGGAGGGCGTTGAAAATGGCGGCCAGTTTAGGAGCAGAAGTTGGTTCCGCGGTGACGTTGGCTTGTTTGGCGGAGTTTATTATCGTCCACCAAGCTCTAAGTTTTCAGCTCTGTTGGAATACAACTCAGACGCCTACAACAGAGAAGCCGCCCTTAAGTCGGTAGATTCTCCATCGCCGATGAATCTGGCCATTGTCTGGAAGCCTGTTACCAATTTGTCACTAAAATTAGCTTGGCTACGCGGTGATACCTTGGGCTTCAGTCTTGCCAGTACCATTGATGCAGCCGGTCGGCCGCAACGCCGCAGAGGCAAAGCGTTTTATTCGGGAGCCGAAACCCAGAAGCGATCCTTAGCACCCGAGGGGATCGACCGAACGTCATGGTACGACGTGATGCTTTACGATCTCGAGCGGTCAGGGTTGCGTCTTAATCGCGCTCGAAGAACCAACGACTCCAACGTGGCGCGCCTGGAAATAGAAAATGTTGAGTATGCCTTGACGGCCGATGCAATCCACCGCGCGTTAACTTTCTCTGAGGCGCATATGCCTGCCGGAATTACTAAGGTTGACCTTATGTTGATGGAGAACGGGCACAATGCCGCGACCATTAGCTATCAGCTACAGCGTGCACCCGCGGGCAAAATTGTTGTGCCCAAGTTGCGAGTTCCTCAGAACGTTCTCGGTCAGACGCTAACAGTACTCCCGCCGCGGCAAGTAAGCGAACCAACCAATGTGACGGACTATGGATATCCGCATTTGGCTTTTGGCGCGGATTTTGGAGTGAAGGTTCAGTTAATGGATCCTGATGATCCTTTGCGCAGTCAACTCTATGCGAAGTTGACAGCCCGGCTTTCGCTATCAAAACACTGGAATCTTTGGGCTCGCTACGACCAAGACATCAGTAACGATTTTTCAGAAGCAAGAGAGTCCGATTCGAGGATTGAAAGAGTCCGCTCGGAAGTAAATCGATATCTAGTCGAGGGCGAATCTGGTTTGGATCAGCTTTACGTGGAGTATCGCGCGAGTCTTTATCCGGATGTCCACGCACGCGGCTATGCAGGGATTTTGGAGAGTATGTATGTCGGTGTCGGTGGCGAAGTGTTGTACTCGCCATGGAGGAATCGTTGGGCTCTAGGAGCGAGCATAAATGCTGTCCGGCAACGAGGGTTCGAAAGGGACTTTAAACTGCGCGACTACACGACAGTTTCGGGTCATATGAGTCTTTACTATGCCACGCCCTGGTATAACGTAGATGCAGCTCTTCACGCAGGGCGATATTTGGCTAGAGATCGCGGTTACACTGTTGAGGCAAGGCGAACGTTCGACAGCGGTTTCTCTCTAGGTGCGTTTTTTACGAGAACCAATGTCTCAGCTGATGATTTTGGTGAGGGTAGTTTTGATAAAGGTCTTTTCTTCCGTTTTCCATTCAACGGATTATTGCCTGGCAATACACGCGCTGCTTACACCACAACTTTAAGACCTCTTGAGCGCGATGGCGGGCGTAGGTTGGATGGTTTTAGCGGCACCCTTTGGTTTGATCAGCGCGCTGTGCGATATGACGCGCTAGATGGGAACAAAGACAGGATGTTGCCATGACATGGCAAGGTAAGATTGGTAAAAGTACTGGACTCTTAGCACTACTGTTGTTGATCGGTGCCTCGGGGTGCTCTTTTCATTCAACGCAGTACAACTTTATTAAGTCGTTGGTGGTACAAGATCAGGCGCCGCAGCCTGAAAAGAATTGGCAGTTATCCTGGGAAGGGCGAGTTGTACCGCTTTACGCGGTAAACAATTTGCCTGTTATTTTGTTTGTTGATGAATTTGATCGCCTAATTCGTTTCAATGGCCTGCAGGTTGATTTGGTTGAGGGATTGGTGGATCAACCGGAGCGTCTCGTCATCGAGCGCGAGGGCGCCGCAGATGGCGGCTCCGCGTTGTCCTATCAGGTTGGTAACGTTTGGCAGAGTCATTTTTGTCAGGCTTGGCGCAAGCAGTCAGTTAGAAAGACTGAACTCGGTGCTACGATCTGGTCACAAGAATGCAGTGATGGACGGGTACCTTATGAGAATAAAGTCTACGTCAACGAAGATGGCGAGTTAGTACTCTTGGAGTTTTTGCTGTCGCCAGGAAAACCATTAGCGAGACTGGAATTTATTGGCAGTGCAAGTTAATTGTTAGACAAGTGTGCCAGTTGGCTACGCAACATAGCGCCTCAGCGCGGGTGGAGTGAATGAAAGGGTTGTTTGAATTTAGGTTGGTGTTGAAGCTGCTTGCTTTGGTGTTTTTTTCTCTCTGTGGACTAGGAGTCGCCGCGACATCGACGATCTCGCCACGAGTGATTGAGCAAGTCCAACAGTTGCCCGAAGCCCAACAGCGGGCGTTTGCTCAGCAATACGGCATTTCTATTCCCAATTTGACCGACAGCGATGAGCAAGGCACGCCCGAGGACTTAGTTGGTAAGCCAGGCGTTGAGATTGAGCAGTTTGAAGCTCTGGACAGATTTATTGAGGAAGAATCTGAGCGCGAAGATGAGCTCGAAGAGGATACATTGCCGAGGTTTGGGGATCTGATTTTCGATCGAGATGTCAGCACATTCGCGCCGGTGGATGACATGCCGGTGCCCTCAGACTATGTACTAGGTCCAGGCGACTCGCTTAACGTTTTAATGTACGGCAAAGAGCAGCAGCAATACGTGTTAAACGTTAGCCGTGACGGTCTTGTGCTATTTCCTCAACTAGGTCCACTGCCCGTCAGTGGACTTACTTTTGATCAAACCAAGGAGATGATTCAGGCCAGGGTCTCCGAACAAATTGTCGGAACTCAAGTGGTAGTGAGCATCGGCGCGTTGCGCAGCATAAGCGTATTTATGTCTGGTGAGGTGAAAGCGCCTGGCAGTTATTCGGTTTCTGGTCTGGCAACACTGACCCAAGTGCTCTATGCAGCTGGCGGGATAAGCTCAATTGGCAGCTTGCGAGAAATTCAGGTCAAACGTCGCGGCGTAACCGTAGCAACTTTAGATCTGTACGATGTGCTGCTATCGGGAAATACTGCGGACGATGCCCGTCTTATGTCTGGCGATACCGTTTTTGTGCCCGTAGCCGGCCCTACAGTGGCGATAGATGGTGAAGTAAGACGGCCAGCATTCTATGAAGTGGTAGAAGGTGAAACTTTAGGCGATGTAATTGCAATGGCTGGCGGTGTTTCTGCAAAGGGTTTTCTCAGGTCAGCTTCGATAGAACGGCGTCGTGCCGGTGCCGCGGTCATGGATCGGCTGCAGGTAGACCTGCGCGATGATAATGATCTGCAAATTTCTTTGCTCGATGGAGACTTTGTCAGTGTCTCGCCGATTAAGGGTGAGATTGCAAATCAGATTTTAGTTCGGGGTGCTGTTGCCCGACCCGGTGGTTATCAGTGGAAAAAAGGTCTCCGAATTACGGACGTTATTGGTGACGTTGACCAAGACCTGCTAAATGACTCCGATCTAGAAGCGGCCCTCTTGGTCCGCAGAATCGGCGATGATCTTAAAGTAGAAGTGCTCAAGGTCGACTTGGGTGCTGCTATCGCTGCGCCTGGATCGGCAAGTGATTTGATTCTCAAAGCACGCGACGAACTTTTGGTGTTTTCGGTTGCCTACGGAGACCCGGATTTTCGCGATGGCGCTGATCTTGAGGAGCAAACGAGCGATGGCGAAAGCTTGATTGAAGCCAATATGACGCTCGGCGAGTATAGTGACGAAGAAGAAAAAGAAACTCGTCGATCACTCGTGGCCGCAGTGGTCGATAGGCTAGAGGCCCAAGCCGATACGCCGTCAGAAACAAGGGTTGTATCGATCACTGGCGATGTTCGGTTGCCAGGCGTTTATCCACTGCTAAACAGTGGTTCGGTTTCAGACTTGGTTGCGCTTGCAGGTGGGTTCGAGAATTCTGCATTTTTGCAAAGCGCTGAGGTTACTAGAATAAGTTTTCGTCCAGACGGTACCGCTAGTACCCGTGCTATTGATGTTCCCTTGATAGAAATTATTCGCGGCAATGCAACCTTTGAGCTCATGCCGAGGGACCAGGTTCGTGTGGAGCGTATTCCCAATTGGTCTTATGGTGACACTTTTACGATTACTGGTGCTGCTGTCTTTCCTGGCAGTTACCCCATAGCTCCTGGCGAAAAATTATCCTCAGTGCTCGCTCGAGCAGGCGGCTTAGACGAATCTGCTTTCCCACAGGGAGCAGTGCTCATCAAAGTAGATGTGCAAGAACGCGAGCGTGAACAGTTACGCAAGTTACTGGCTACAGTAGAACGGGACCAAATTGCAAAAACGCAAACGCGAGAGGGTCAGTCGGGTTCCTTTTCCTCAGCTGAACTCCTCAATAGAACGGAAGTCATCGAGCGGTTGTTGGTGGAGGACATCGGTGGCAGGGTCGTGATCAACCTGTCAGCAATCCTTGCGGGTGATCCGTTGGCAGATATTCAAGTGCAGAACGGAGACTCGCTGTATATCCCGGAATATACCAACACCATATCCGTAATCGGTGAAGTGCGTCAGCCTGGGACTTTTCGATTTGAGAAGGACCGTAGCGTCGCTGATTATCTGGAATACGCAGCAGGTGCCACGATAAGAGCAATGCACAAGGAGACGTATGTTGTGCGTGCTGATGGCAGCGTTGATATGTTGCCAAGGTCCCGTTCTCTTTTCCGCTTTCGTCCGTCATCCGCCAGAGAGCTTTATGCCGGCGACACAATAGTCGTGCCGGTAAATCCGGATTATCAGCCGGTGCTCGCTAAGTATCGCGAAATAACATCTGTGGTATTCCAGAGTATGGCATCGATATTTCCATTGCTAACGCTATAGGCTTTGTATGCAAAATTTGCAGAAAGAAACCCAGCAACGAGCAGATTATGCAGACGATGAGATCGATCTGAGAGAGCTTTTCTCGGTCTTATGGCAGGGTCGCTGGGTTATTGTGATCCTAACTGGGCTGGTGACCACCGGAACCTTGTACTATGCGTTGAATCTTCCCAACATCTACCAAGCCGAGGCGGTCCTTGCTCCGCGCACCAGCGATAGCGGCGCAGGCGCGCTCAGCCGGTTAGCCGCCCAATACAGTGGTATTGCCGGATTAACTGGCATCAACCTTGGGTCTTTGGGTAATGAGGGAAAGACCACATTGGCCATCGAAACGTTGAAATCGCGGGAGTTTTTCCGCAAGTATCTTTATGAAGATATTCTCTTAGACCTGATGGCAGTTTCCGCCTGGGACATAACCACTGGTGAGCTTGCCTTCAACGAACAAGTCTACGATATGGAAACGGGTCGCTGGATACGCAAGGCAAAACCGCCGTATACAGCTAAACCCTCGTTTCAAGAAGCGCATAAAGTTTTTTCGATTCAGTCGCTATCGGTTACTTCGAATCGAGAAACGGGCTACGTAGTCTTGGCAATTAAACATCGCTCGCCGACAGTGGCGAAACAATGGGTAGAGCGCTTAATTGGTGGCATTAATGATGCAATACGCGAACGTGATGTTAGTGAGGCGCGTCGCTCCATCGAGTTTCTTAGGAAACAACGAGAAGAAACGAACCTTATTGCGGTGGATCAAGTATTCGCCCAGTTGATCGAAGAACAGACGAAGACAATCATGTTAGCGAATGCGTCAAACGATTATGTGTTCCAGACTGTAGATCCGCCTGTCGTGCCCGAAGTCAAACTAGAACCCTCAAGATTACTTATTTTAATGCTTGGGGCGATCATTGGAGGAATTTTGTCGACGACTTTCGTTCTAGCGCGGCATTTCCTTAAAGACAGCCGGTAAGCGTTTTGAGCTATAAGCTGCCCAAACGGTTGCGTCGGTCTCTGCCTCCACTTCCCTTAGCTGTGGCACTTATCCTTGCCAGCGTGGTTGGGGGAAGCGTTGGCGTAGCCATGGTCCTCACCATGCTATGGCTGAGTTATCGCAATTGGATCCAGGAAAGTGCCGGCAAGCATGGTATTTCGGAGAGTCCGGCTTCTCGGTTGGGCGGGGTCGCAATTTTTATTTTTACCATCGTGCTACTACTTGTCGGGGAAGGGCTGGGTACAAATGAGTTTGATAAGCAGTTGTTTACCTTTGCTTGGATCGCAGACTCGGGAACGGGCTATGAATGGGTGGCGCTTCTTATCGCATTGGTTGGGCTCTATGAAGATTATTCAAACCGCTTAAGTCCTGTTTTCCGCTTGGGGCTCTTGTTCTGCCTTGGTGGCCTAGGCCTCTTACTGTACCCGCAGCTAGTCCCCGAAGAGATGTTATTCAGCCCTCTACCGATCTCTTTCTCACAGCCGCTTTTGGTGTCACTGGCGCTTATCATTGTCCTCGTCGGATTCATCAATGCGGGGAACATGTCCGACGGTGCCAACGGCCTTTTGGCCTCGGTGGCGATGTGCCTCCTGATACTTCTATTTTTGGAAAGAGGTTCTCCGCTTATTGCGTCGCTGATTATCTGTACGTCAATCTTTATTCTGTTTAACGTCAGCACAGGTCTGGTTTTTCTTGGCGACTTTGGCTCATATGGATTATCAGCTCTGTTGGCGTTAGGAAGTTTTGAACTCTTCTCGAGTGGTGACGTATCTATTTGGCTGTTGGCAAGTTTTTTGAGTTATCCATGTATCGAGATGGTGCGGGTGATCGCTTACCGATTCGCTAACGGTCTATCGCCGTTTCGTGCAGACAACAATCACCTACACAACTATCTTTATCAGGCTATGAAGACGCAAGGTTATTCACCGCTGATCGCTAACTCGATTACTGGGCTTTCCATAGGCAGTTTGTTCGCTGTATTGCCGTTAACACTATATTTATTAGAGGTTTTTGACCCAAGATCCTCCCAATGGTTCTGGGTATTTGTGCTTTTGGCGGCGATAGAGTTGCTGCTGGGGGCGATATTGAAAACTCAAAGCTCTAAGTCTCTGCAGCCAAAAACAGCAACTTTATGATTGAAGGGCTAGGTTGGGATTCAGACTCTGGCGCCGCAATAGCGTCTGAGGGCGGGCTAAGAACGGCCAATGCAGACGTACGCAAAGCCTGCATCATTCATCGCAGCAGGCTCATAGACGTTTCTTAAATCTAGAAAGACATTACCGTTCATGATGTCTTTGACTTTCTTTAGGTCCAAGGCTCGGTATTGGTTCCACTCGGTCATCAGTACTATGGCATCGGCTCCTCGAACCGTCTCATATATATCGTCGCAATATTGGATACATGGTGGGAGAAGAGTTTTGGCTTCGTTAGCGCCCTGAGGGTCGTGAGCTTTAACATGTGCGCCACGATCTGTTAGCGCTGGTAGAATCGCGAGACTCGGTGCTTCGCGCATATCGTCAGTTTCTGGTTTGAATGTGAGGCCCAGCACTGCGACAGTCTTGTCTGCCTCGCAGCCTCCTAAGGCATCGCGTATTTTCGCCACCATTCGCGCTTTTTGCGACGCATTGACCTCAACTACTGCTTCAACAATGCGGCTGGGGGCTCCATATTCTTGAGCGATCCTGATGAGCGCTTGGGTGTCTTTGGGAAAACAGGAGCCGCCATATCCTGGTCCCGCGTGCAGGAATTTTTTGCCGATGCGCCCATCTAAGCCCATTCCATTGGCAACATCGTGCACATCAGCACCCGTCTTTTC
>MDTB01152886.1_pt1 | contig 23648 bp, 25 predicted proteins | sample 811161 | NCBI WGS metagenome assembly MDTB01 (sample SAMN05326650, study PRJNA326480) | marine metagenome | isolation source: seawater | place: Mediterranean Sea | collected 2009
AAAACTTTACCGATTTGTGGAAGACTATCTAAATAATTATGAACAGATGTAATTTTATTAATCTTGTCTTTAGTAAACCAATATTTTTCATCATCAGACACATCTTCCTCTCCCCAATCTTCAAATTCATCATCTTCATTAGTAATATTTTCTTCTTGAGTATCAGGAAATTTTAGTATTACCTCTAGCGGGGTTGTTCCTCCCAACTTCTCGTCAATAAGCTTCATGCCTTTATATATTTCAGTTTTTTTACTAAAATAATTGATAAAACTATTTTCAACCTCTAAACGGGTCAAGCCTGTTATGCTTAAAATAACAACTACACCTGTTAACAAAAAAATCATCTTCTTATTATTTATAGAGATAATACTTAAAAAGTTTGTAATTTTTGAACCTTCCTCTTTTTTAACAGAAATATTTTTTGTTGGGGTAAAATTTAATAAAGTAGGCAATAAGGTAAATGTTATGATAAATGATGTTATTAAACCAAAAGTCATCATCCATCCAAAATCTATGATTGGTTTTATTTCACTAAATATTAATGACAAAAAAGCAAAAATTGTTGTTAAGACTGTATAGAGTATCGGCCAAAACATTTTACTTGTTGTTAAAGATAATACTTCAAAGCTACTTTTTTTTGGGTATTGTTTTTTTATCTGTAAAAATCGAGTACTCATATGAATATTCATAGCCATTGTTAAAATTAACATCAAAGCAATAAAATTTGAGGATATTACAGTTACCTTCCATCCTAGAATTCCAAGAAGCCCCATCATAATGATGACTGAAAATAAACAGCTACTAATAGGAACTATTATCCAAATAAGTTTTCTAAACACAAACCAAAGTGTTGCAATAATAAATAACAATACACCTAAGCCAAAAACAATTATATCACTTCTAATAAAAGTCATCATATCATCGGCAATCATAGGTATTCCCCCAAGATATATCTTGGCTACCGGTTCAAAAGTTTTGATAACCTCTCTTATTTCTAAAATATTTTGATGATTTTGTTTTTTTATTTGATCTTTTAATTTTTCAATTTCTTTTTTAGGAATACTTTCAATATTTTTAAATTTCTCTTTTTCTTTAATATTAACTATAATTCCACTAGTTTTTCCGTCTTCACTAATAACAAAATTTCTAAAAACAGGACTGTTTAAAATTTCCTTAAATCCTCTATTTCTATCTACATTTTCATCTTTTAAAGTTTTAAAATTTTTTAACCTTTCATCAAGTGGTTCATCAGTACTATTTAGCAATGGAATATCTAACAAAGTAATCACATTATGAACCCAATTCAAACTTTGAATTTTATATTTTAAACTTAATAAATTATTAATTGATTTATCAGATATCATTGATTCTTTTGGGGTGTAGGTAAGTACCAAAAATTCTTTAGAACCATAACGTTCTGTAACTTCATTGAGGTATGCTAAATCAGGATCGCCTTCAATTAATAAAGTTTCAGATGATGCGTCTAGTCTAAAGTCTTTAGAATAATAACCAAAACTTAAAATAGCTATTACAAGAATAATAAATACAGACTTTGAATTTTTAAGGATTAAATTTTGATATAACTGAGCAATCATTAATGCTCTTTATATTTTAATTTAGGTTAATTGAGTATCCTTAAATTTGGTAAATTGTTCTTCAAATTCAAGTGATACCTTGCCAGTTGGACCATGTCTTTGTTTACCAATAATTATCTCTGCTAAATGTGCAACCTCATTCATTTTTGCTTGCCATTCAGCATGTTCAACGGTTGCTTCTCTTGGTTCTTTTCTTTGTAAATAATACCCCTCTCTATAAACAAACATAACTACATCAGCATCTTGTTCAATTGAACCAGACTCTCTTAAATCAGATAATTGAGGTTTATGATCGTCCCTTTGTTCAACTTGTCTAGATAATTGAGACAGAGCTACGACAGGAATTGATAGTTCTTTAGCAATAGCTTTTAGTCCCTGTGTAATTTGAGAGATTTCTTGAACTCTTCCATCTTTATTTATGGTGGTGCCTCTCATTAATTGAATATAATCAACAACAATCATATCTAAACCAAATAGCCTTTTAATACGCCTTGATCTATTACTCATTGCAGCAATACTTATTGCTGGTGTTTCATCTATATAAAGCGGAAGTTCGGATATATTTTTTGATGTTTCCAAAAATTTATCAAATTGTTCATCTGAAATTTTTCCTCTCCTAATATCATTCGATCTAATTCTTGCTTGTTCAGCTAGGATTCTAGTTGATAGTTGTTCAGAGGACATTTCTAGAGAAAAAAATGCAATTGTAGATTTTTTACCACTTTCTAGTAATTTTTGTGCAGCATTAAAAGCTATATTTGTTGCTAACGATGTTTTTCCCATTGAAGGTCTTCCCGCAATAATAATTAAATCTGATTGATGTAGTCCACCCAGTCGATCATCTAGATCTCTTAATCCTGTTGGCACACCAACAATACCTTCCTCATTTTTATAAGCCGCTGATGCCATCTCAATTGTTTGTTTCATTGCTTCATCAAATTTTACCATAGAAGAATTAAAAGAACCTTTTTCAGCTAAGTCAAATAATAGTCTCTCTGAATTCTCTATTATAGTTTGACCATTTATATCAAGATCGTTCAATTTAGCACTATCGATCGTTTGTTCAGAAATCTTTATAAGTTCTCGTCTTACAAACATATCATATATTATTTTAGAGTATTCTATAGCTTGTCTAACTGATGTAGAAAATTTCGTAATTTTGATTAAGTATTCTGGAACATCAAGATCATCTTTCTCATTTTCAAAATAATTTTTTAATGTAATTGGATTTGCTAGCATACCTTTATAAATAAGACTCTCAATAGCCTCATAAATTTTTTGATGCATTGGGTCATAAAAGTTTATATTAGAAATGATTACACTTATTTCATCAAAGATTTCATTTGTGACTAAAATAGATCCTATAACAGCCTGTTCAGCTTCGATGTTATTAGGAAGTTCTTTAAATTGGTCTTTAACTATACTTAAATTATTTTCCATTTAAAAAAATTTATAATAATTAATATTAAAAAAGAATTACTAATTAGGACTGGGGAAAAAAATGTATAATTATTGTATTGTATCTGCTGATTGTACGTTTATAGTAATTTCTGCATCAACTTCAGAGTGAAGGGTTATTTTTACTTTAAATTTACCTAATGATTTAATCTCTGATATAGGTTGTATCATAGAAGGCTTAATATCAATTTGATTTTCATCTTTTATTAGTTTTGAAATTTCTGTGGGTTTCACAGAGCCATATAATTCATTATTTTCTGTGCTAAGTTTTTTTACCAAGTACTCTGTTCCATTTATATTCTCTGATATTTGTATTGCTTCCTTCTTCTTTTCATTATCTTTTTTAGACAAATCAGCTTTTATTTTTTCAACTTCAGAAATATTTTCTTTTGATGCATACAATGCTTTTTTGTTAGCTATCAAAAAATTTCTTGCATAACCTCTTCTTACGTCTATTATTTCTCCAATAGACCCTATTCTTTTTACATTTTCTAATAAAATGACTTTCATATTAAATTAATGCCAAGTTTCTTGCTCTTTTAATTGATAGAGACAATTCTCTTTGTTTTTTTTGGCTAACATTAGTGATTCTTGAAGGTAAAATTTTACCATTTTCAGACATATATTTTTTCAAAAGTTTTACGTTTTTATAATCTACTGCAGGAGCCCCTTTAATAGAAAGTGGACAACTTTTTTTAAATTTATATTTATTTGGTTGGAAAATACTTAGTTTCGCAAAATTACTTTGTTTTCCTTTTTTATTTCCACTTTGTCTTTTTGGCATAATTAATTGGTATTGATCTCTTTTTTTTCACTATCTTCTTTTCTAGAAAAATAATTAGTATCTAAATCAAATTTTTTCACTCTAACAGTAAGGTATCTTAATAATTTTTTATCGATAGACTCATTTTTCTCTAATTCATTAATAACGTTACCTTTTCCCTTAATTTTAAAATGTATATAGCTACCTTTCTTATTTTTTTTGATAAGATAAGATAGGTTAAGTAATCCCCAATTTTCTGTTTTAACAATTTCTCCATCATTTTTTTCAACAATTTTAGAATATTTTTCAGTTAATTGTTTAATTTCACTTGGTGAAGTGTCTTGTCTAGCTATGATTGTGTGTTCGTATAAATTCATTTATATTCTTTAATAAAAAGTGAGGATATACTATTATAAATGTTTAATTACAATAGCTAAAAAGGCAAAATAATTAGTTTTTTTATATGTTTTCAGTAATATTTCCAGGCCAAGGTTCCCAATTAGTTGGGATGGGAAAAGAATTTTATGATAAATTTGAAATAGTAAAAAATTTTTTCAAAGAGGCTGATAACACTCTTAATTTCTCTTTATCAAAATTGATTCTAGATGGACCAAAAGATGAACTTGACTTAACTGTCAATACCCAACCAGCAATATTTCTTATTAGTTATTCAATTTTTAATGTTGTTAAAAATGAGTTTAATATTAATTTAAATGAGGCTAAGTATTTTGCCGGACATTCACTGGGAGAGTATTCTGCATTAGCTTGCGCTGGATATTTGAGTTTTACTGATACTTTGAGAATATTAAAAACAAGAGGAGAAGCAATGCAAAACGCAGTTCCAAAAGGAATTGGGGGTATGGTTGCAGTTTTAGGGTCAAAAATAGAAATAATTGAAAAAATACTTTTAGATAATAAAGATAAATTTAAAGCACAAATAGCTAATGATAATTCAGAAGGACAAATTGTTTTAAGTGGAAAAAATGATGATTTAGATAATCTTATTATAGTTTTAAAGAATAATTCCATTAAAAATGTAAAGCTACCAGTAAGCGCACCTTTTCATTGTGATTTGATGAGTAATGCAACTGAAGTTATGACAGAAGAAATAAAAAAATTAGAATTTAGAAATTCAGATAATAAATTGATTTCAAATGTTACAGCTCAAAAAATTACAAATATAGATGATTTTAAAGATTTATTGATTAAACAAATAGAAAATAGGGTCAGATGGAGAGAAAGTGTGATTAATATGATAAAAGATGATATAAATCATTTTATTGAAATTGGTCCAGGTAAAGTTTTATCTGGGTTAGTTAAAAGAATAAATCGTGAGGTGAAAACGAATACAATTAATACTCAAGAAGACATTGAAAATTTAAAAATATGAATGATTTAAAAAATAAAAATATTATTATTACAGGAGCATCTGGTGGAATAGGAAATTCAATTATTAAAAAATTATATGAGGTAGGTGCAAACATACTGGCCTCTGGAACTAAAATAGAAAGATTGAATGAGCTTAAAAAAAAATTTGAAAAAATCAATATTATAAGTTTTGACATATCCCAAAGTACAAAAATTGAGGAATTTATTGAAAATGCCACAAATGAATTAGGAGGAAATTTAGATTGTATTATTAATAATGCGGGTATTACACAAGATAATTTAGCAATAAGAATGAGTTTGGATGAGTGGCAAAAAGTAATCGACACAAATTTAACATCAACCTTTTTAATGAGTAAATTTGCAATAAAGAAAATGCTTAAAAATAAATCTGGTAAAATAGTGAATATTACTTCAGTGGTAGGACACACAGGAAATATAGGGCAGTCAAATTATACTGCCTCTAAGGCAGGTATAATTGCGATGTCAAAAAGTCTTGCAATTGAATATGCAAAAAAAAATATTAACATAAATTGTATTTCCCCTGGTTTTATCAAAACAGCGATGACAGATAAAATAGATGATAAATTTAAAGAAGTTATTTTGTCTAAAATTCCATCAGCTCGCTTAGGAGATGCTGATGATATAGCAAATGCAGTACTTTTTTTAAGCTCTAATCAATCTAGCTATATAAATGGAGAAACATTACATGTTAATGGAGGCATGTATATGGCTTGACAAAATAGGTAATTAAACTATTAAGAATTTATAACAAAAAGGATAGATATGTCAGAGGAAGTTTCAAGCAAAGTAAAAAAAATCGTAGCAGATCACTTGGGTATTGATGAAGCAAAAGTAACCGAAGAGTCAAGTTTTATAGATGATTTAGGTGCTGATAGTTTAGATACAGTTGAGTTGGTCATGGCTTTCGAGGAAGAGTTTGGATCCGAGATTTCAGACAGTGAAGCTGAGAAAATTTTAACTGTTGGTGACGCAGTTAAATTTATCGAAGGAAAAGCAAACTAATATTTTTGATGCCATCAGAAAAAGATGGAGTAATGATAATATTATCCTCTCCATCAGGAGCTGGCAAGACGACCTTGGCAAATATGTTGTCAAGACTAGATAATTTTTATATTTCAATTTCACATACAACCCGTGAACCTAGACCAAATGAAGTACCTAACAAAGATTACTTCTTTATAAATGAAAATGAATTTAAAAGACTGATAAATAATGAAGAATTTTTAGAATATGCAAAAGTATTTAATAATTTATATGGCACATCAAGAACTCCTGTTATAGATAATTTAAATAAAGGTAAAAATGTTTTATTTGATATTGATTGGCAGGGCGCCGACCAAATTAAGAATAAAAAATTAGACTATAAATTAATAACTTTCTTTATATTACCTCCAAGTAAAGAAGTTTTATACCAGAGACTTTCAAGTAGAGATATGAAAGATAAATTAATCGCGGAGGAGCGAATGAAACAATTTGGAAGAGATGTCTTACATTGGATAAATTATGATTATGTAGTTATTAATGATGATTTAAACAAATGTTTTTTAAAGATAAAAAATTTAATTGAAGCTGAGTTTCATAATGGATCAAAGGATTATGATTTAGAGTTTATACGAAATCATATAAACAAATTAACTTCTTAAATTTTCATATTCACTAGTTATTTGATAATATTTATTAAAATCTAAATTTTGTGGTCGTAAATTCAAGTCAATTTGAAGTTTATTTAGTATTTCCTTATTACCTTTAAACAATTGATTAAAGGGTTTTTTTAACATTTTTCTTCTTTGATTAAAAAATATTCTAGTAATCATTTCCAAGTTTTTAGGATTTTTTATTTCAAAATAATTCTTTTTAGGTGAAAAAAATAATAAAGAACTATCTATTTTTGGTTTTGGAGAGAAAGCCTCTGGCTTAATATCACAAATTTTTTTTATATCTAATTTCCAATTACTTAATATTGATAGTCTTCCGTAAGATTTTGTATTAAATTTTGAGATAATTCTATCTGCAACCTCTTTTTGGAACATTAAAATAAGGCAATCAAACCAAAATTTGTCCTTTAGATTTATTATCCATTTACTTAGTATTTCAGTAGAAATATTGTATGGGAGATTACCAAAAACTATTAAATTTTCTTTAGATATAGAGCTTTCATCAATCTTTAAAATATCATCATTTATAATTGTAAGCTGATCTTTGAAGTTAAAACTTAATTCATCTGCTAAGATGTTATCTTTTTCTACAACAAAAACTTTTTTAGGATTTTCTTTAAGAATATGAGATGTTAAGTTGCCAGTTCCTGGGCCAATTTCTAAAATTGTTTTATTTTCAATTTTGACAAGGCTAACAATCTTATTTAAAATTTCATTATCTATTAGAAAGTTTTGTCCCAAACTTTTTTTTGCTTTGATCAATTTTTATCCAAAAATTTTAAGGCTTGTATTAAACTAAGTGGATTAGAAATGTTTTTACCAACCATTTTTTCATTTGGTCCATGATCAGGTGAAATTCTTATAAATGGCAGTCCCAATGTTATATTAATTGCATCATACTCGTATAATGTTTTTATAGGTGTTAAAACTTGATCATGATACATGCCCACAATTACATTAAATTTTTGTCTATTATTTTTTAAAAAAATTGTGTCTGCAGGATAAGGTCCAGATAGTTTAATGCCAAGTTTTTTTAATGAATTAATTGTTGGTTTTAAGATTTTTTTATCTTCATTGAATTTATCAACACTTTCACAGTGAGGGTTGAGACCCAGGATAGCAATTTTTGGTTTTATTTTTAAATCTTTTTTATAAAAATTTTCAATCAATTTAATTTTTTCGACTATTGATCTTTTATTTATATTTTTAGCTACTGATTTTAATGGTAAATGGGTTGTTATAGGACATACTGACAAATTCTTATTATAAATTAACATTGCATTATTTTTAACTTTAAACTCGTTTGCAATATATTCTGTCATTCCCAAAAATTTTTTGTTGAGAAATTTTTCTTTACTTATTGGTCCATTAATGAATTTATTTGTTATATTTTGTCTAATGATCTTAAAAGCTACTTTAAAACATTCTTTAATATAAGATTGTGAGTTGATTTTGTTCTGTTTTAGAGACAATCTAAGATCTAGTTTAATATCAATTAAATTGATTTCATTTTTATTTAGTTTTTGTTTTTTCATATTTAATGGATTTATTAAATTAAATCTTTTTTTAAAATTAAATTTTCGCATTTGCTTAATAAATAGTTCTTTTGAACAAATTAAAATTAACGGAGATCGATATTTTTTTAATTTTAGTGACTTAAAAAAAATTTCTAAAAAAATACTATTTGGTTCACCAGCAACAATTAATATTGGTTTATAATTCATCGATTTTAATTTCTTTTTTTACTTTATCATAATAAATATTTGAAAGTCGGTTAAGCTGCTGATTAGTGGAGATACGTATTAATTCATCAATTTTTTTTTCTATATTATACTTTTTTTTTTCAATTTTAATTTCATTTAGTTTTAAAATCAAAAAACCACCAGGTATAATTATAGGATCAGTAAAATTCCCAACCTTTAAAATTGATATCTTATCTCTTATTTTGGGGTTTAAAGATCTTTCTGCAATCCATCCCAGGTCACCACTATTTACTGCTGTATCAGAAATACTATGAAGTAGAACTGCGCTCCTAAAACCTTTTTCTTTTATATCTTTTTTTACTAAATTAAATTTTTGATCTAAATTTTGATTATTAGATATCTTAAAAAATATTTCAGATAGTAAAAAAAATCTAATTTCTTTATCGTTATCTTCAATAATTTTGCTTTTTAATTTATCCCTATCAATTTTAACTTTTTTGGAAAATTTCGAATAAATTAACTGATTCCATAATGACTCGATTTTAATTTTATCTTTTATTTCAGAAATTTTTACTCCATGTTTATTTAAATGAAGTTTAAAATCTTTGAGATTTTGAAAACCTTTTCCTTTGTATGTATTTTCAATTAATTGATCAACATAGGACTCATCTATCTCAACATTTTTATCAGAAATATTTTTTTGAATTTCGATTTTTTTTATTTTTTCTTTGATTAAATAATTAATTGAAATTTTGTATACATCTTCTTGATTCATTTCATTGATCTTCTCGTTAATTGCTAATAAATATTTAGTTTCATTATAAACATCAATTGAAGTAATGATTTCATTGTCAATTTTTAATAGAATTTTATTTTCTATTGAGTTTGCCTTAATTAGAATATTTAAATTTAAGAAAATTATGATTAGAAAGATTTTAACGACTTTCATATTTAGTCTCTGTAAAGGTCTTGATCAACTTTAGTTTCATATGTTGTTAAAGGAAATAAAGTAATAGAAAATAGTAAATCCTCAGCTGGCACTAAATCTCTATCTTGATAGTATGTTTTTTTGTATTTAACTCCCGCAACTAAACAATCATTTTTGTATTCATATACTAAATCATAATATTCAGTTAAACTGATTTTTCTATTTCTTCTAGTATTAAAGGACAAAAAATTGTCTTCATTTATTATAAATTTAGTAGTATTTGTTATGAAGTTAGTGTCACCCATCTTACCTCCAGTTTCCACAAAATCAAAGCTAGTAGTAAATTTATCAAAATTAAAAACTGTTCCTATAGAATTGTGTTCAAAAGTTTGCATGTCATTGTCTAGCGCAAAATCATAATTCAAACTAAACATTTTAGATAAACCATAATTAGCTTTCCCAAATAAATTTGACTGTTTTTCACCCAGTGTACTGCGGGTTGGAAGTGTATCTTGTTTAACGTCTCTCAGGACAGTTGCGAGATTGAACTCAAAAAATTTATTTATGTCATCAATCGTTTCTTTTTTATAATCTACTCCGATAGTTAAAGATTGACCAGACTCATATGAGTCGCTAATTGAAAGTCTATTTAATGAAAAAATATTATTTGTATCAATATAAATATCTGAGTCTGAATAATCTTTCATATCTGTTGGATTATACCTTAAAGAAATTTTCGGAATAAGTGAATTTGAAAATTTATCATCTAATTTGACAAGTGGTAAGCTTGATTCTAAATTTATAATATTCATTAATTCTATTTGAGGGCTTGATTTGTATTTAGCGTCATTTTTTGCAACTGTATTTACATTTTTAAAATGAACACCAATATTATTTTTAAAACCACTTTCAGAAATAAAATCAATAGATCTAAAATCAAAATTATTATTTATGACTGTTTTAAGATTATTTGTATTTTGATAATTGTTATTACCTTCAGAATTAAAATTCAAACTCAATAATTGATTTGAAATTAAATTTTTTGAAAAAGTGTAATATGGTAATATATATTGATATCGATCACTATCAGTACCACTCAAAGTTTCATACGCAGTTATTCCAGTATCAAAAGAATATTTTTCATGATCTAAATTTAATTCTAAATTAGACGTTAATTGACCCTTATTATCTGGCATTATTTTTGGATCTGTATTTGTTAAGTTTGAGTCAAATACTTTTAAATAAGTGTCATTTGTAACATTTTCTAAGGATATTTTTAAATTACTTTCGATGAATGATTCTAAATCTAAATTTAAATCAAATTTTGCAAATAAGTGACCAATATTTTTTTTTTTATTATCTGTAACTACTGATTTGTAACCTTTTGCGAAACCTAGATCAGTAATTAAAGAAGAATTCTTGTTTTCTTGTCTATATTCATTTTGGATCATGTAAATATCTTTATCAAATACGCTAGGTGTGAAGGTTAAATCCTTGTTTTCAGCTAATACATGAAAATAAGGTATACGAAATGATGATCCTAAAATATTTGAATTATTTAATTGTGGTTGTAAAAAACCACTTTGTCTTCCTACCGATGGATCAGGATGAAAAAATTTTGGAAAATAAATTATTGGTATATCATAAATTTTAAGTAATGCATTTTTATAAATGATTTGTTTCTTTTTTGAGTCATGTAAAATCTCACTTGAATTTATACTCCATGGTGGACAATCATCGTTTTGTGCACAGCTAGTAAAAATTCCTTTCTTGATTGTTGTAATTTCACCTCTTTTTTTTGATGAAACACCATAAATTCTTGGATCATTTTTAGAATTTTCAAAGCTATTTTTTTTAATCTTTATTTTTGTATTTCCTGCCGTAAAATTTTTATTTTTAATATCTAAAATAGCATCATCAAAAAAATAAAAATCTTTTTCATTTTCAGATTTTTTGTAATTAAAGATTATTTCAATTTTTTTTGCTTTTAAAATTCCCTCATAGAAAGAGTAATTAAATTTATCAAATTTATACAAATAAATATCTTTATCTTTAAGTGATGATTTTTCATTAGAACTTAAAATCATATCATCTCTTAATAGCAAAACATTCTTTGATAAGAATTTATATCTCGACTCCAATATAGCTTCAGTTTTACCTTTGGTAAAAATTTTTTCTTGGTTTTTAATATATGTAACTTTATCTGAATGAATTATATAATCATTTATTTCGTCTGTAATTTTTACATTTCCAATGGCAATAAGAATATTTAGAATTTTATCATATTCAAAAGAGTTAGCTTTTATCTTCAAACCATTATCTGTTGTAGCAGTTCCTCCTTTATGACCTTTAATAATATCCCCATTATTGAGTATTTCTATTTCAGTAACATCAAAATTGAATGGTTCATTTCCATTGACATTAATTATAAATAAAAGATTTACAATTAAAACGATTATTAAATATTTTATTTTATTTTTCATTTATTTTATTTAGCAACAGACTATTAGTAATAATAAGTAAAAATATAGGCAAGAATACAGCTATTAAAAGTGATAGCCTTTCAGTACTTCCAAGTACATAAAAAAAGTTATTTATGTAATATATAATTACCGAAAAAAATAAACCAATTGATATTTTAAAAGTTGAACTATCTAAAAATTTTATTCTTAACATTAAACATCCTGAAAAAATAACCATCATTAGTAAATAAAGTGGAAATGAAATTAATTTCAAAATTTGAAGATTTACCTCAGTAACTGAATAATTAAGTCTTATGTAATTTTTACGAAGCTCATATAGCTCAAGTATACTTAACGCAGATAAATTTGAGTATAAACTTTGTATTCTTTTATAATCAAAATTTGTTTGAATAGTTATTTTATCAACGGTTTCGTAATTATTTTTTTTATAAATTTTAGCATCATTTATTATCCATTTTGAATTAGTAATATCTATTTTGTCACTTTTGATATTTCTAATAGATTTAAAATTATTATCAAATTCTGTTATAAAATTTCCAATTAGATAATTTTGATCAATTTTAGAGGAATTTATAATCAAAATTTTCTCATCAACTTTATCTTTAATCCATAGACCATTTTTTGTAATTACTGCAAGATATTTTCCATCTGTTGTATATTGAGATTTTAATTCAAGATAAAAACTTTTTAAATTAGAAGAAAAGTTATAAAAAATTATAGTCGCAAAAATCCCAGCTAATAATGATAAAATACCTATAATTGTAAAAATTTTCGAATTTTTAAGACCTGTATATTTGAATATGTCAATTTCTTTATTATCGAAAAGTTTTATAAAAAATAATTGAGTACATATCAGAAAAATAAATGGAAACATTTCAAAAATCATTGAAGGAGTATTTAGGGCAGTAAGAAAGAGCGTAAAATGACTATCAACTTTTATTTCTTTAAAAAAATCTAATTCACTTAGTAAGTTTAAAATAAAAACTAAACTTGTAAAAATCAATGTTACATACACAAAACTTTTCAAAAATATATTTGTTAAGAACCTAATATAAACTTTCATTCTTTAACCTTTTTAAAAAATTTAAAATTATAAAAAAAAATAATATATAAAATGATAAATAAAAAAAATGGAATAGATGCAATTTTCAAATTAGGAATTATTGTATTAGAAATAAATCTAATTGTTGTCTCCGAAAAAATTACTGTTAATAAACCAATTAAAAAAGTTGAAATTTTTAATCTATTATAATTTGAATTTTCTTTTGCTAAAATAATTAGCATAAAAGGTATCAAAGTTAATATAGGTATATAAAAAGGTATAATTAGCCTTTTATAAAATTCCTTTAAAATATTTTGAATATTTTTAATACTACAATTTGGTATTTCATTAATATTTTTCTTTTGATTGTTGAAATTTAAATTATATAGTATTCCAATACATCTAAAAAGATCTAAGGTTGAAATTTCCTGTGTTTTAGTACTTGTAGTTGTATTCGTTTCCAAACTCTTTAAAATGAAATCTGATTTAGAAAAACTTAGATTTGTTATTTCATCATTTTTTTGATTTATAGTCTCACCATCATATAATACTAAAATAGGTGTACTGTTAATATCTTTAAAGATACCTTTTTTTGCATATGTAATTTGAAAATTTGAATCATCTATTTCTTTTTTTAAATATAAATTATATAAATTTCCCTCATTATCTTTACTTTCACTGAAAATTGTTACACCTTTAATATTATCATTAAATTTTTGTTTTTTTATGAAATTTCCAAAAAAATTAACTTTTGAGTCTTTTAAAAAAAATCTTGCTAATTCCTGAGATTTTGGAACAATTAAAGAAGTGAGTGTAATCTGAATTAATAATAAAATTAAAGAAAATTTTAAAAAAAAATTTATAATATGAATTTTATTTACTCCAAAATTCCAAAAAATCATTAACTCATTGTTTTGTTCATATTTTCCAGTGACATAAAATAAGCTAAAAAAGAGAACAAAAGGAAACAATTTACTAAGTATTTTCGGAAAATTAAGTAAGGAATAATTGATATAAACTAAAAAATCACGCCCATCTTCAATCATTATGTCTAAGAAATTTACTGCTTGAAAAACCCAGATTACGACACTCGAGCTTAATAAAGCGATTGCGAAAAAAATCATACAATCTAATAATAGTTTTCTAAATAAAATTTTTTTCATTGAAATCTGATAAATTTGCCAATATATAGCACTCTACTCGCATTGAGTGTATTTAAAATTTATGACAATTCAAATTGACTATAAAAGCTCAGGTTCTAAAATAAAAGCTAACAATCTGGTCTTTTTTGTTGATGAAAAATTCAATATTAAAAGTCTAAAAAAACATATTTCTGAGGATGAATTTTCATATATCTCAGATTTATTAAAAACAAATGATTTAAAAAAAGACTTACTTTTTTTTGAAATTAATTCAAAAAAGTCATTATTTTTGATTTCAGTAAAAAAAAATATCACAATTTCGGATGTAGAAAACTTAGGTGCTAGATTTCATAAATATATTAATTATGATAGAAAAAATCACTTTATTATCAACTCAGATACTTTAAATACTAATCTTGAAAATTTTATTGGTCATTTTCTTCATGGATTAAAATTAAAGTCTTATGAATTTAATAAATATATAACAAAAAAAAAAAAGAAATACAGTCAATATAAATATATCAGGAAATAAAAATAAAACTTCCTCTTTGAACCAACTCAAATTTAAAGCTTTGGAAGAGGGAACTTTTTATACAAGAGATTTAGTTTCAGAACCTGGCAATGTACTGCATCCTGATGAATATGCAAAAAGACTTAAATCTCTTAGCAAATATGGTCTGAAAGTAAATGTCTATGATAATAAAAAGTTAAAAAAAATGGGTATGAATGCTTTGCTTGGAGTTGGTCAAGGCAGTGTGAGAGGGTCTTATCTTGTGACTATTGAGTGGAATGGAAATAAAAAAAATACTCAACCTTTAGCATTTGTTGGAAAAGGAGTTTGTTTTGATACAGGTGGATATTCGCTTAAACCAGCAAAGTTTATGGAAGACATGACATATGATATGGCTGGATCAGCTACAGTAGTGGGTTTAATGAAAAATCTAGCATTAAGAAAATCGAAAATAAATGCAGTTGGTGTTGTTGGACTTGTTGAAAACATGGTGAGTGGTAATGCGCAAAGACCAGGGGACATTGTAAAATCATATAGTGGTAAAACAATAGAAATATTAAATACTGATGCTGAAGGAAGATTGGTTTTAGCTGATGCCTTAACTTTTACAGAAAAAAAATTCAAACCTAGATTTATAATTGATTTAGCAACTTTGACTGGTGCTATAATAGTTTCTTTAGGATCAGAGTATGCAGGACTTTTTTCAAACGATGATAAATTATCTAAACAATTGATTAGTGCTGGTGACAAAGTTGATGAAAAACTATGGAGAATGCCATTACACAAAAATTTTGACAAATTAATAGAATCTAAAAATGCAGATATGCAGAATATAAATTATGTAGGCGGAGCTGGATCAACAACGGCTGCTCAATTTTTGCAAAGATTTATTTTAAATAAAACACCATGGGCTCATTTAGATATTGCTGGAATGGCCTTTTCAAAATATGGAGGTGCCTTAAATTCAGGTGGAGCAACAGGCTATGGTGTCAGATTATTAAATCAATTAATAGAAGACAATTATGAATAATGTAGAACAAACTTTATCAATAATAAAACCCGATGCAGTAGAAAGAAATATTGAAAATGAAATCAAAGAAATGTTTAAAAACAAAGGTTTCACAATTTTAAAAGAAAAAAAAATTCAAATTGAAAAGTCTGAGGCAGAAAATTTCTATAAAGTACATGAAACAAAGCCATTTTATAATGATCTATGTGCATATCTTTCATCAGGACCAATAGTTGTTATGATCCTTGAGAAAGAAAATGCAGTGATTGCTAATAGAAATTTAATGGGAGCGACAAATCCTAAAGATGCAGAAGAGGGTACAATTAGAAAAAAATATGGGATTTCTATAGATAAAAATTCGGTTCATGGATCAGATAGCGTTAAAAATGCTAAAATTGAAATAAATTTTTTTTTTAAGGACTGAGAACTTTCATTATTGCTCTTGGGTAAAGCTTATGTTCTTGAATTAAAATTTTTTTTGCTAGTTTTTTTGGTGTATCTTTCCTATTTATTCTTACTTTTTTTTGTAAAATAATTTTACCAGAGTCTAAATTTGAATTAACAAAATGAACCGTGCATCCAGAAAACTTTTCATTATTTTTAATTACTCTTTCATGTGTATTTAATCCTTTATATTTTGGTAAAAGCGAAGGGTGGATATTTAATATTTTACCTTTAAATCTTTTAATAAATTTTTTGGAAATAATTTTCATAAACCCTGCAAGACAAATAAATTTCACATTATATTTTTCAAGTTCAGAAATAATTATTTTTTCAGCTAAGTTTTTTTTACTATAGTTGACTAATTTACTTTTTATCTTAAAAATTTTTCCAAATTTTAATCCTTTTGCTTTAGGGTTATCCGTAATTATCATCTCAATAAAGATAGGTGATTTTTTTTTATTAGAAAATTTTATAAGAGATTTTAAGTTGCTTCCATTGCCAGAAAAGAAAACAGCAATCTTAATTTTATTTATTCCAGTTGATTGTGCCATTTAATTTTATCTTATTTTTTCCATTAGAAATTTTACCAATTAGATAGGGTTTAAATTTTTTAGGAAAAATTTTTTCTATATTTTCATAATTTTTAGGGTCAACTATTAAACAAAAGCCAACACCACAATTGAATGTTCTAAGCATTTCTTTGTCAGAAATTGAATTTTTTTTTAGCCATTTGAAAATTTTATGAGGTTTAATCTTACTTAAGTTTATTTCCGCAGATAAGTTTTCAGGAATTACTCTTTTAATATTATCAGCTAATCCTCCACCAGTTATATTAGCACATCCATTTATTAATTCTTTATGAAACAAATTCAGAACTTCCTTTACATAGATTTTAGTTGGTCTGAGTAGTTCGGTTTTTAAAAATTTATTTTTTTTAATATTAATTTTTTTTTTTTTTAAAATAAATCTTAAAAGAGAATATCCATTTGAATGAAGACCATTTGATGGAATAGCTAATATCAAATTATCTTTTTTGATTTGATTTTTTGTCAAAATTTTATTTTTACTAACAACACCTACAGCAAATCCAGCAATATCAAATTTTCCTTTTTCATAAGTCCCTGGCATTTCTGCTGTCTCACCACCAACCAACTCACATTTTGATTGCTTGCAACCATTTACAATACCTTTCATGATGGATTTAAGTTTGTTTAAATCAATTTTGTTGATTGAGATATAATCTAAGAATAAAAGAGGCCTAGCACCTTGAACTATTAAATCATTAACACTCATTGCAACTAGATCAATACCGATTGTATCATATTTATTTAAAGTATTTGCAATCTCAATTTTAGTTCCGACACCATCTGTGCAAGCAACAATTTTAGGTTGCTTTATTTGTTTTGGAATATCTGATATTGAGCCAAAACCACCTATTTTTGAAAACTTTTTTTTGCCTCTTTTTTTTGTTGAAATCGTTGAAATAAACTTAATAAAATTATCGGCAGCACTAATGTCAACTCCACTTTTTTTATAGGTAAATAATTTTTTATTCATTAATATATTTTATGAAATTTATTTTTAAATTTACAACTTTTAAAAAACTATATATTTTTTTTGGGTTTCTTGCTGTGATAAATATTTTTTTTTTCCACAGATAATCTTAAAGCAAAGACTTTCTCTATAAATAATATTGAAATTTCCACACCTTTTGAGATTAATTTTGATAAAAATAAGATAATTGATGATGGTTTTATTAAAGCTTTTAATCAAATGATTTTATCAGTTGTTCAGACTAAAGATCAAAATAAATTAGAATATACACCCCTTAACTTGATTAAAGGAATGGTAGAAACTTTCTCAATTAACGAAGAAAAATTTATTGATGAAATATACTATCTATCATTGAGCGTATCTTTTAATAAAAAAAAGATATTTAATTTTTTACAAAAAAAAAACATTTTTCCATCCCTACCAATAAATAAAAAAATATTTTTTATCCCTATTATCTTCGATGAAAATAAAGATGAAATTTACGTTTTTTCTAAGAATAATTTATTAAAAAATTGGAATATGAAAATTCAAAAGCATCATTTATTAGAATATGTTTTGCCAGCAGAGGATCTCGAAGATTTAAATTTAATAAAAAATAATTCACATAATTTAGAAGAATTTAATTTTAAAGAAGTAATTAAGAAATATAATTTAGAAGATTATATAATTGCAATATTTTTTAAAAATAATGAAACAATAAGCGTAATTAACAAAATTAATTTTAATGATCAAACTTATTTAAAAAATATTAAATTTCAAAATGTGGAATTAATTAATGATAAAGATATTTTTGGGATAATTGAAAACTTAAAAAATGTTTATGAAAATTATTGGAAGTCAAAAAATGAAATTAATGACTCAGTAAAGTCATCTTTTTTTGTTTCTGTTGATAATTCTAATAATTTAAAAATTTCAAATTTTGAGAAAGTATTAACAAATATTAATTTAATAAACAATTTTGAAATAAATAGATTTAATAATCAGCATAATATTTATAGAATTATATTTAACGGTTCTCCAGATAGTTTTTTAAAATCTATGAGAGATAAAAATTATGAATTTAATACTAATAGCCCAATATGGATTTTAAAATGAAGAACTTAAATCAATTAATTCTCAATTTCGATTATGAACAAAATTTTAAAGACCAGGATTTCTACGTCTCTAAAAGTAATGAGCATTCATTCAAACTATTGAGTAGTTGGCCAAAATGGGAAAAAAATTTTGTAAATCTAATTGGAGAGAGATTTTCAGGAAAAACTCATCTTATTAAAATTTTTTTAAACAAATTTAAAGGAATTAAGATTGAGGCTAATGATTTAAGTAATGAAATATTAAAAAAAATTAAAATTTATGAAAATGTTGTAATTGAAAATCTTCATAATGAAGTGGATGAAAATTTATTTTTTACACTAATAAATATAATTGATCAGGATAATAAATATTTAATTGTAACAACTAATAGACCAATTGTAGATTTTTCATTTAAATTAGAGGATTTAAAGTCTAGGTCCAAAAATTTTCTTTTATCTCCAATAGATAAGCCAGAGGATGACCTTATGTTTGCATTAATATTAAAAAATCTTTCTGACAGACAAATCTTTATAAATAAAAAACTAATCGATTTTATAATCAAAAGAATTGATAGATCATATGGCAAAATTTTTGATTTTATATATAAGATTGATGAAATTAGTTTAAAAAGAAAAAAACCAATTGATTTTAAAATAATTAAAGAGGCTTTAGGAGAATAATTGAATAAGTATAGAACTCACAATTGTAACGAATTAAGAATAAAAGATCTAAATAAAGATATTTTTATTTCTGGATGGATTAATAAAAAAAGAGATCATGGAAACCTTTTGTTTATTGATCTAAGAGACAATTATGGAATTACTCAATGCATTATTGACAAAGAAAATAAAAATTTTTCAGAATTAGAAAAAATTCAATTAGAGACAGTTATTAAAATTCAAGGAAAAGTTTTAAGTCGTTCTAAGGAAACTATTAACAGTGATATTGAAACAGGAGAAATAGAGGTAACAATAAAACAATTTGAAATATTAGGAACCTGTAAAGAATTGCCAATGCCAGTATTTAGTGATCAAGAATATGCAGAGGATATAAGATTAAGATATAGATTTTTAGATTTACGAAGAAAAAAAATTCATGAAAATATGATCTTAAGATCGAAAGTTATTTCATACATTAGAAATGAAATGATAAAATTAGGTTTCTTGGAATTTCAAACTCCAATACTAACTTCGTCAAGTCCAGAAGGTGCAAGAGATTTTCTTGTTCCAAGCAGATTAAATCCTGGTAAATTTTATGCATTACCTCAAGCTCCTCAACAATTTAAACAACTAATAATGGTATCAGGATTTGATAAATATTTTCAAATAGCACCATGTTTTAGAGATGAAGATGCTAGAGCTGATAGAAGCCCGGGTGAGTTTTACCAACTTGATTTAGAAATGTCTTTTGTTGAACAAGAGGATGTGTTTAATGTAGTTGAAAAATTATTAGTAAATACTTTTAAAAAATTTTCTAATAAGAAATTAATGTACGACATATTTCCAAAAATTTCTTATTCTGATGCAATGATTAAATATGGAAATGATAAGCCTGATTTAAGAAATCCACTAATTATAAATGATATAACAGAAATATTTTTACGTGAAGACGTTACTTTTGAAATTTTTAAAAAACTTGTAAAATCTGGTTCAAAAGTAAGGTGTATTTCTACAAAAAATACTATTGATAAACCAAGAAGTTTTTTTGACAATATTGATAAATGGGCAAAGGAACAAGGAGCTTCTGGACTAGCATATTTAACTTTTGAAAAGGAAGACAGTCTTTCTGCAAAAGGACCAATTGGAAAATTTTTCTCAAAAGAGTCCTTGTTAGAAATAATGAAAAAAACAAATTCAAATATTGGAGACAGTATATTTATGGCTTGTGGAAAGCCAAAGGATTTACAAAAGATTATTTCACAAGCTAGAGATAAAATTGCAAAAGATTTAGATTTAATTGATGAAGATGCTTTTGCTTTTTGTTGGATAGTGGATTATCCAATGTTTGAAAAAGATGAAATAACAAATAAGATTAAATTTAGTCACAATCCATTTTCTATGCCCCAAGGTGACTTGAGTGATGAAAAATTTGATAATCCTTTAAAGATATTAGCCTATCAATATGATATTGTTTGCAATGGTATAGAGTTATCCTCTGGTGCTATTAGAAACCATAAACCGGAACTCATGTATAAACTTTTTTCAATTGCTGGATATAATAAACAACAAGTTGATGAAAAATTTAGTGGTATGATAAATGCCTTAAGTTATGGAGCACCACCCCACGGAGGGATCGCACCTGGAATTGATCGAATTGTAATGTTGTTAGCTAATGAAAAAAATATACGGGAAGTAACTATGTTTCCTATGAATCAAAATGCTCAAGACTTAATGATGCAAGCTCCATCAGAGGTTTCAGAGGAACAATTGAAAGAGTTAAATCTTCAATATAAAATTAAAAGATAAAATTATTTTTTTCCTTTTAAATTTATTTTGATATCTGAAAGATCGACTAAATTTTTTTTATAATTACTTCTAACAAAACCTTTACTAGTAATATCTTTTACAAGCTTTAAAAGCTGGTTTTGATCTTCGGCTTCTTTCTCATTCTCTGAATTAATTTCACCAGTATTAATTGATGGAGTGTGAGCTAAATCCTCTCTATTTTGATAAGAAATTGCTAATTCTCTAAAAATATAATCTAATATTGAGCTTGCACTTAATATTCTGTCATTTCCAAGTACTTTACCAGAAGGTTCAAATTTTGTACCAACAAAAGCATTTATGAATTCATCTAAAGGTACCCCATATTGTAGACCCAGGGAAATTGCTATTGCAAAATTATTCATTAAAGCTTTAACTAACTCTCCCTCTTTGCTAGTATCAATAAAAATTTCCCCTATCTTACCATCTTCATATTCTCCAGTATGTAAGTAAACTTTATGATCACCAATTGTAGCTTTTTGAATGTAACCTTTTCTTCTATCAGGCATACTAAATCGTTTATCAGTTTTATCAGAGGATTTATTTATATTAGCAATAATATTATCTTTATTTTTACTTATATTTTGACTTGGATTTGGAACAACCTCAACTTTTGAATTCTCAATAATTTTAGTATTGTTAGGGTCAAGACTTTTAGTTTTTCGGTTGTCTAATTTGACATTTAAAACTTCAAATTTACCATCATTTCTTTTTTCAATATTTTTTAACTCAGCCTCATTAATATCATCTAAATAATGATTTACTCTAAAAGTACATGTGTAATAAGTTTCAACTAAATATTTTGCCATTAAACCTCTATTTTATTTTTTAATTTGAAAAATGAATCAATTAAATTTATATACAAAAACATATTTTAGTCTAATTTAAATTTTACAATTTTTAATTGAAAAAAAAATATTTTTATGTTGACATTTTTAAAAAAAATTTTCGTTTGGTGGAATCAAGATACTTTTGGGACAAGACTAAAAACAATTTTTTTTGGTAAACTTGTGGGTAATGATGAGTTAGGCAATAAATATTATGAAAGTAAAGATGGTAAAAGATGGGTAATTTATGCTGATTCAATTGATGCCTCAAAAATACCAATAGAATGGTATTCATGGATACATTTTATGTCTAACCAAATTGAAAAAGAACATAATCTTAAAAAATATAGTTGGCAAAAACCTCATCAACCAAATTTAACTGGTACTGAAGATGCCTATTATCCAAATAAAAATAAAAATGGAAATAAAAAAAAAATATTCAAGTTGGAAAGAATAAAATAAATTTATTACAAATAATCTTAATACTTTATTTTATTTTAATAAATAACGTACTTTCACAAAATAATTTAAATGGTACTTTTACAGATATTAAGATATTAGATAAAATTAGTTCCAAGAATACGTCAATTAAATTGAAAAATAAGGAAACTTTTTTATTTAAAGACTTATCAATAAAAAGTTTAAAATGTAAAAACTCAGAATTTGATGATGATCCTGAAATAACTGCCTACATTCAAGTAAAAGATTTAACAGACAAAAAAAATGATGAAGTATTTGTTTTTAATGGGTGGATGTTTTCGTCGAGCCCTTCTATAGCACCTTTTGATCATCCAGTGTATGATATTTGGCTAACAAATTGTTATTAAATAATTGTGTCAGTATCTAACCAGCTAACATTAAAGTCAGAATTAATAAATTTTTTATGATTTAGAAGTTTTTTATGTAATGGAATTGTTGTTGTAATCCCTTCAATTACAAATTCATCTAAAGATCTATTCATTCTTTGTATTGCTTCAGTTCTGTTTCTTCCATGACATATAATTTTACAAATCATACTGTCGTAAAAAGGAGTAACTTTATAACCCTGGAATATAGCTCCATCAACTCTTGTTCTAAAACCTGATGGCTGATGACACATACCAATTACACCTGGAGATGGTTGAAAATTTTTACTTGCATCTTCTGCATTTATTCTACATTCAATGGCATGACCTCTTGGATTTATATCATTTTGTTTAAGAGCTGTTTCTCCTGAAAAAGCTATCCAAATTTGTTCTTTAATTATATCAATTCCAGTAACCATTTCTGTAACAGGATGCTCAACCTGAACTCTTGTGTTCATCTCTAAGAAATAAAATTTCCCATCTTCATAAATAAACTCTACTGTTCCTGCACCCATATAACCGATTCTAGTTACCATTTTTACTGTTCTTTCAAATAAATCTTTTCTTATCTCATCATTCAAAACTGGACTTGGTGTTTCTTCAATCAATTTTTGATGTCTTCTTTGAACAGAACAATCTCTTTCATGAAGATGAACAACATTATTTTTACCTGCTAAAATTTGAACTTCTATATGTCTTGGATTTTGAAAGAATTTTTCAAT